>Ga0075365_10000002_pt1 | contig 226306 bp, 227 predicted proteins | sample EndMetdeltDD1765_FD_71387 | JGI IMG/M metagenome (GOLD analysis project Ga0075365, IMG submission 71387) | Populus endosphere microbial communities from Tennessee, USA - Endosphere MetaG P. deltoides DD176-5 | ecosystem: Host-associated > Plants > Roots > Endosphere | place: USA: Tennessee... | reverse complement strand
CTTTAAAGTTGCAACCGAAGTTAAAAAGCAGCTTGAAAAAGATGGCTACATGGTAGAAATGACCAAGGATAAAGAAGACCAGTCGGTCAACCTAAAACAACGAGCCGAACAGGCGAACAAGCTCAAGGTCGCCCTGGCCGTCAGTATTCACAATACCGGTGGTGAGTTTGATGATCCGAACAACACTTGGTCAACACCCCAAGCCGTTGGCGGTCACCGCACAGGCAACACAGGCAAAGATGTGAAGTTTGAACTACCAGACGTGGCCACCGAAAGTAAGCGCATTGCTGAAAAGATTGCCGAGACACGCAAAAAAGCCGAAGGCCGAGAGGTGAAAGTCCGTCCCATCACATTTGGTGACGACCGTCCCGACCGCTCACCCGGCGACCTGCCTATTGTCCAGCTCTATTCCAAAGTGCCGTGGGTCTACGAAGAGGTGGGTCAAAAAAACTGGAATGATGAAAACGCTGATAAATACGCCAAGGGCATTGCCGACGGTATTAAAGCGGCTATCGACAAAAAGAAGGGCGGCATGGCCGATGAAGGTTGTGGTGGCGGAAGTGGCAGCTTGCAAGCCAAAGCCGAAGGGCTGGCCTGGCATGACGGACGCAAGTCGCACACTCCACGCAGCACCTATCCTAAAGCAGTCACTGCATCGAATAATGGCGTACCGTTAGGTGCCATCGAAGACTGCGGCGTATTCGTGGCGACAGTTGTACGAGACAGCAAAATAGATCCTGATTATCCCGGAATCGGCACTGGCGTTCAGAAGCCCTATCTGGAAGATAAGGCCAAGAACAAAGGCAAATGGTCGTGGCACCCGGATTACAACAGTACTAAGCAGTTGGCGCCCGGCGACGTAATGATTGTCCACAAAGGCTCCGGTGGACTGGGTCACACCTACATGTACATTGGCCCGCATGGCAAATGGAATGCCGCCTCAGCTTCTTTGAATAGCTACATGCCGACTTATAACGTTACCTACTTTGACGACACTCTTGGCCGCGGCCACTACGGCGTGGGTCACTTCGAAGGCGGTAATGGGGATCCAGGAGAAAAGATATGAGCCCAAAACGACGACAACTTATTCTCATCGGTATCGGTGGTGTAGTGCTCTTTATCATTATCTTTGTGATTGTGGCGATTGTCGCCTCGAGACCCAAAGAAGTTGATGTGAGTACTGCTAAGGTAGTGATTGAAGTCGCACCAACAGACGCCAAAGTCACTCTTAATGGCAAGCAAGTAAAAACCGGGGAGCACATTGTCGATGCCCCGAGCACCGTCACGGTAAAAGTTGAGCGCAAAGGCTTCTTTAGCCAAACCCGCACCGCCAAGGTAAGCAGCTTGGAAACACGCTATTTTGGCTTTGTGTTAAGTAGCAATTCCAGCGACACCGCCACCTACTTGGCCGATAATGCTAACCAGAGCAAGGTCGCGGGTGAGATTTCCAGTAAAATATTTGACCAAAACTCGGCTGATGTGGCTTATTACAACCAGCTCACTCGTCAGCTTCCATATCTGGGTGCCGGACTAGATTTCCGCATTGACTATGCCCAGCACTTAGGCAAACAAGACTCGCCCGCGAATACCATTTACTTCCAGATCTCGGCCAACAATAACCAAGACCGAGCCAAAGCTGTGCAATGGATTCGCGACCAAGGGCTGGACCCCTCGGTCATGGAAATCGAATTTAGCGACTTTATTAATCCGTTAATTATTGAAGCGGGGAATGCGCAATGAATCAACGTAAACTCCTGATCGGCAGCATTATTGGGGTGGCAGTCATCCTGATTGGTGGGATTATCTGGTCACTAAACGCCAAGTCGGAAACACCTACTATCGGAGGCACTGCCGTTACTTTTAAAGTTGCCAAAGACGTCACCGCCAAGGTATACACTCCCGAAGAAGAAAAAGCAGGTGAGGCGGTCCACGATTTCACCAATGAGATTCCGCCTGAAAGCAACCTGCTCTTTAGCGTGAAGGGTGAAGAGCTACATAAACTGGCACCAGGCACCTACATTGTGACAGCTCCTGCCTCGGATACTCATGAGCTGTATTGGAAAATGATTGAGGTCAGCCAAGAAGCCATGACCCTTGAGGTCAGTCCATCCTTCACTAGCACCCGGCTACAATCCAACGGCGTCAACGAACGCCAAGCAACAATGGACGCGATCACCCGCGCCTATCCCCAAGTAGAATCGCTCTACACTATTGCCGAAGGAAAATTCTACGAGCAGGGCCAATGGTATGGCACTAAACTGGTTTACAAGGGTACGGACGAAAGTAACAACGACACGTTACGCGTAGTGCTCCACAAAGAAGACAACAATTGGAAAGTGGTCACCACACCGCCAAGTATTCTGGTCAGCACCAAGCTCAATCCCGAAATCCCGGCCAGCGTCGCTACCGACGTTAACTTCAACCTCTAGAGTTTAAGTACTTTGTGCCTGGTGGTCAGCCCTTCGGCAACCATTTCCGCATCAGTAGTGGTGATAATCGTCTGGTAATTAACCAGGTAGTGGGCGAGTGCATGGCGACGGCTGGCATCAAGCTCACCAAACACATCATCCAGAAGCATGAGTGGGTGGGAATCATAGTGCGCATCGAGCAGCTGGGCTTCCAGCAGCTTAAGCATTACCACCAAACTACGTGTCTCGCCGCGTGAGGCGGTCGCCTGGGCCGGTGCACCATTCAGGACGAGTGTGACATCGTCGCGATGCGGACCCACGCTTGTAAAGCCTCTTTCGCGGTCTTGCGCATATTTCTGTTCCAAGGCCTGAAGCGCAGCTGATGCCAAACGCTCATCGGGTACGGCGGCAAATTGCTCCTCATAGCAAACTTCGATCTGCGAAGCCGTGCCGCTAATATTGCTATACGTTTCTGAAGCTTTTTCGCTAAGTGCCCGAACGAGTCCTCGACGCTTGCTTATTAACTGCGCCCCAAGTTCACTCAAACGCACATTCCACACAAAGAGATGATCAGCCGGCGTTTGGCGGGATTGCTTCAACAAGGTATTGCGTTGGGTCAACGCCCGGCGGTAGTGGCTCAGTGTGCGGCTATAACTTGGTTCAAGTTGTTCAAGGATTGAATCCAAGTAATCGCGGCGGCGTTCTGGCGAGCCAGTCAGCAATTGCATGTCACGTGGTTCAAATAATACCACCCTCAGCTGCTCACGAGCGCTCAGGCGGGCTTTGACAGTGTTGTCAGTACGCAGACGCTTTTCCAACTTTCCATTGGCCTTCTTGACCGTCAGAATGCGTTGATGCTCATCAACTTCAGCCGCCAGGCGGAACCACTCCGCATCGTAGCTGAGCAGCTCAGCATCAGCCACCCGGAACGACTTGCCCCGACACAATACAAAAAGCGCCTCAAGTAAGTTGGTTTTACCCGCGCCATTTGCCCCAACCACAATGTTCACATGCTTACTCAGCTGGAAGGTCCGGTCAGCATAGGAGCGGAAGTTTTGAAGTTGGATGGAAGTGATAGGCATATGTGTAATTATTCTACTTCATGCAAGAGGATGTTCGCGGTAATCGGGAACATCCTCAAGTCCAAGTCGGAACATTTTATGAATATTCGGAACGTCATTTTAGCGGTCGTAATGTTCCGTTTTTGCCAGCAATGATTCTAGCTTTTCAGGGGCATAACGATGTGTTTGTAGCCAACTTGATCTGTTGCGGCGGTCAAAATGCAGGGCGAAAGCTTGCCGCTAAACGAGAAAGTGACTCGCTTTTCATCAATACAACCCAGGGCCTCAAGCAGATACCGGGAATTTAAAGTTACCTGACCACCGCCGCGTACTTCGGCCTCCACCTCTGAACTATTTTCTCCAACTTGGGAGGCAACGGAGTTAATACTGACTTTTTTATTCATTTCATCCACATTAACCGTGACGCTGCCGCCGCTTTCTTTGGCAAACAAGCTGGCGATTTTGGTAATGCGAGCAAATTCATCCTTGTCCAAAGTAGCCGAAATATCGCTACTGGCAGGAATAAGTTGGCGATAATCAGGGAAGTTGCCATCAATGAGCCGGCTGACAATTTCAATCTCGCCAAGTTGAATGCGCACCTGGGCTTCATCAAATTGGAATTCAATCTCATCAATATCATCGGTCATAATGCGAAGCACCTCTTGCAATGTTCCATTGGGGATAATGGCCTGAAGTTCTTGGATGGCATCACCCAGTGTGCGCTCGGCCAGTCGATAGCCATCAGTGGCGGCGAAATATAATTTGCCTTCGTGCGAATGGGCATACACCCCGGTCAGCACTGGGCGAGTATCATCGCCGGAAGTGACGAGTACGGTCTGTTGGGTAGCTCGTTTCATAAGCGCCGCTGGCAAAATAATCTTTTGCTCCGAGGTAACAGTGGGGAGAGAAGGAAATTCATCGGCAGCCATGCCGTTGATTGTCGATTTGTAATGTTCAGTTTCAACTAAAAGTTTATTCCCATCAGTGGTCAGAAGTACATTGCCTTTAGGTAGATTGCTCACAAACTCACTCATTAAGCGAGCGGGGACGGTGATGGATCCTTCTTCTTCAATCTTACCGCCTACGTATTCGGTTATGGCAATTTCTAAATTGGTAGCTGCCAGTACAAGGCGATTGTTATCAGTCTTCAATAAAATATTATTGAGAATCGGTAGGGGAGTTTTACCTGAAGCTACTTTCCCAACAACGTTCAGTGCTTTAGCTAGGTTTTCCTGGGTGACTTGGAGGCGCATATGTGTGAATTCCCTTCTGTATTACTTATTTAATATATAAGTAGTAGTAATAGTAATAAGCCCTGTGGATAATGAGGATAACTGACGATTTACAGGGAAAATCTTGGAAAATTGGCTGTGGAAAGTGCGGGTACAAGCAGTGTGTAGTATGGGTGCGACAGTGGATGGAGTGGGGGATAACTTTTGGGGGTATATATCACCAGACGCATATTGTGTATAAGGCCTGTGGTTGTGCACAATTATGGCCACAACCTTCTGCACATTTTGTACACAGATATTAGAAACTTTTTGTGTTTTTGATGCAATGTTACGCATATAACTTTTCTCTTAATTCTGCAACTATCTGCCGCATGGAGATATCTAACTTGATGATTCTCTCCACTTTATCAATCGAGTGAATCGCGGTGGTGTGGTCTTTGCGGCCAAGCTCGCCCGCAATTTTAGGAAAGCTTAAATGCAGCTCACTGCGCAGCAGGTACATGGCGACCTGGCGGGGGACAACAATATGTTTGTCACGCTTGGGACCGATAAGATCCCCAATAGGAATTTGGAAGTGGCGGGCAGTTTTTTCCACGACCTGCTTTGGTGTAAGGTGTTGTGGGCGTGCCCGGCTATTACCAACCAACCCTTGGGCAATCTGGACATCCGGTGCGAGGTTACGCATCTCACAGTAGGCCAGGAGCTGATTGAGCGCTCCTTCTAGCTCGCGGATGTTGGTCTGAAAGTTAGTGGCCAGGAATTCAACTGTTTCGCGGTCAAGATTAACGCCGTGTGACTGGGCCTTGAGTTGCAGAATAGCAGAGCGAGTCTCAAAGTCGGGCATCTGGATGTCGATGGCCATGCCCCATTCAAAGCGGCTGCGCAGGCGTTCCTCGAGTGTGGGAATGCTTTTGGGCGGCTTATCAGAACTGATAATGATCTGTTTGTTGGCCTGGTGTAGCGTATTGAAGGTGTGAAAGAACTCTTCCTGAGTCTTTTCTTTGCCAGCAATGAACTGAATGTCGTCAACGATCAACACGTCAGTGCTACGGTACTTATCAGTAAAGTATTCTTTTTTCTTAAAGCGGATGGCCTCAAGGAATTCGTTGACAAAAGTTTCGCAGGACACGTAGGTGATGCGCATCTCCTGGCTATTATTACTAATAATGCCATTGCCCACGGCTTGGATAAGGTGCGTTTTACCTAAGCCCACGCCTCCGTATAAGAAGAGCGGGTTGTATTTGGTGCCTGGCTCGGTGGCTACCGCTTGGCAAGCGGCATAGGCTAGTTCGTTGCTTGAGCCAACAATATAAGTATCAAACGTGTACTTAGGATTGAGATTTGATGAGCCTGAATTTTTGGCACCAGTGGGGTTGGCGGGTCGGACTACTGCCTGCTGCTGAGTCATGGCATCGGCCAGCTCGCGTTTGGCCGCATTCCGTTTTTTGTTAGCCAGACTCTTAATTTGATAGTTGACCGAATTTACGGACAACCCATTCTTTTGCAAAGTATCTTTGATCTGCTGATTAAACTTAACTTCAAGTTGCTGCTTGGCAAAGATATTTGCCACGCCAATCACAATTTCACCATTACTTTCTTCAAGTAACTCGGTATTCTTAAACCAGGCCGCGAAGGTAGCTCGCGACACAGTCAGTTCAATTTCCCCTAAAACAGTTTGCCAGAGTGTACTGCTCATTTGTCTCACACGTTAGTTGTCTGCCCCTTAGTATAGGGGAGGTGTAAAGTTTTCCACAACCTATTTTTGTTCATTTTTTGAGCTATAATAAAACTGACTGAAAGAGGCAAAGTTATACACAGCCCAGAATTACCCCTGTAAACCTGTGGATAACCTCTTGCGTATTGTGGAAAAGTTGCTACAATACAACACAAGTGCTGCAACCTTTCAATAGGGGGTTGCGCGAAATATGCAATATAACAAGGTAGATGAATCATGCCAAAACGAACTTTCCAACCAAAGAAACGCCACAAAGCACGAGTCCACGGCTTCCGTGCTCGCATGTCGAGCCGCGCTGGCCGTTTAGTGCTCAAAGCTCGCCGTCTTAAGGGCCGCAAGATGCTGAGTCGCTAGTCGACTTCCAGACACATACAAATCTCCGCTTTAGGGCGGAGATTTGTATAATAGGAGATATCTATGCTTGCAAGCTCATTTCGATTCCACGGTCGGCGAAGTCTTGGCTTTCTATTCCGCCAAGGCAAAAGTGTACGACGTAAGTCGATAAGTCTTAAAGTTGCTATGAATCCGCGCCGTCCCGCATTCCGCTGCGCCGTGGTGGTCGGCAAGAAGGTGAGTAAATCGGCGCCGGTGCGCAATCGTATTCGTCGGCGTCTTTTTGAAATCGTGCGCTTGCATGCGGCTGAAGTGCCCGCCGGAGCCGATATGGCTTTCTTTATATATGATGCCGAAGTAGCCACCATGGATGCCAAGGAGCTTGAAGCAACGGTGGTTGGGTTGTTGCAGGATATTTCAAAGTAAGAAGGCGGGGTGGGCAGAGTTTTTTAGGCATTTCGCAGATGTCGCGTTTTCACGCGCAGGCATTTTGTCCACTTTCAAAATGCCGGATCGGCGAAATGCCTAAAAAACTCTGCCCTGGCGGGTACAATATTGGAACAACATTGCCAATCACCCCCGTTTATTGCTAAAATATTACCAATATGCCAACATTTATAATCTTTTTGCTCCTTATTATTATTCTCGTATTCGCCGGTCAGGCGATCTTCCCTCTGTTAGGGGGTGCGATCATGTGGGTTTACCATGGCATTGTCGATGTCACCTTTAACATTCTGACGGCTATTTACGCGGTAGTACCGGGCCATGACTTCGGGGTTTCACTGATCCTCTTTACGATTCTGGTTCGCATGCTAATGTGGCCGCTGATTAAAAGGCAATTGCACCAGACCAAGGTGATGCGCAAGATTCAGCCCAAGCTCAAAGCAGTACGCGAAAAGGCCAAAGGTGACAAACAACTCGAAGCCAAACTAATGATGGAACTGTACCGCGAACATGGGGTAAGTCCCTTTGGTTCGATTGGGGTTATTTTCTTGCAGTTGCCGATCCTGTTGGCCCTCTATCAGGTGATTCGTCTGATCGCCCAAGATAAAAGTAATGTGGTTACTCACTCCTTTGGATTTATTCGCGACTTTGGCTACATGAAGGAAGTGACTGCGGATATTGATAAATTTAGCGAAAAGCTCTTTGGCTCGATTGACCTGACGCATACGGCCCTGATGGGTAACAAAGTCTATTGGCCACTTATGATCATGGCTGTGTTGGCCGCGATCTTCCAGTATTTCCAGTCTAAGCAGCTGATGCCCCAGCCCAAAGAAAAGAAGACTATCCGTCAGCTCTTTAGCGAAGCCGGACAGGGCAAGCAGGCCGACCAGACAGATGTCAGCGCGGCTATGACGAGCAGCATGGTAAAGATCTTCCCCATTATTACCTTTATGTTTGCGGTAAGTATCCAGGGTGCACTGACGCTCTACTTGCTGGTATCAACCCTGGTTGGTTGGGCGCAGCAGACTTACATACTTGGCAAAGACGTGGATGAAATGGAAGCCATGGCAGATAAAGACGGTCAAAAGAAAAAGAGTACTGCCAAGATTGAGCCCACTAAGAAAGAGCGACTGCAAAGTGCTCAAGAGGCAACTGTTGTTGCCAAGCCAGGTAAAAAGAAGGCGGGGAAATCTAAGAAGAAAGGGAAGTAGTCTATGGAGCGCGAAGAAGCAATTGCCTATGCCAAAAAATACCTTGAGGACCTACTTTCATTCTTTGGTCTCAATACAGATGTCGTTGCCTCTTGTGAAGACGATGTTATTGAGTTACGCGTTCCCTCGACCCACCTGAACGGGTTTTTAATTGGTCAACGTGGCGAAACACTTCGCTCCCTGCAATTTGTGGTGAGTATGGGTTTGAAGAACCAGGGTTTTCCCCTCACACGCGTCAATGTTGATATTGCTGATTACAAGCGGCACCGTGCTGATCGCCTGGCCGAACAGGTTGCTGAATGGTGTGAAGAGGTCCTGAAGACGAAACAGCCTATGAAATTGGCACCAATGAGTCCGGCTGACCGACGCGTCGTGCACCGCACTGTGGCCGAATATGGTGATCTTCAGACTGAATCAGTTGGTGAAGCTCGCGACCGGCATATTGTCCTGTCCTTGAAAGAGGAGGGGAGTGAGATCTTCCCACTAGAAGACAGCTCGAACGAGTAGTTCTTTCGCGAACGAAAAAAACTATATAAAACTATATAGTTTCAAAAAAGCAAAACATGCCTCCCCTGCACTTCTAGTTCTATTTTTGTTCTAAGACAGTTTTGTAGATCTTATATGTTTGGCTGGCCATTTTTTGCCAAGAGTATAAGGCGTTTACTTTGTAGCCTTTGGCCTGCAAGGATTTGCGTAATCGCCCATCTGTCAGGACCAGCTCAATTTTGGCCGCCATTTCGGCTGTATCTAAGGGGTTAAAGTAGATGGCTGCGTCGCCGTACACCTCTGGGAGACAGGTGGCGTTACTACTCACTACTGGGGCGCCAGCGCCCATGGCTTCAAGGGCTGGTAAGCCAAAGCCTTCGAGCAGTGAGGGGAAAACATAGGCTTGGGTGTGCTGGAAGGCCCAGGCAAGGTTATCATCAGGCAGGAAATCGGTATAGACTACTCCCTCAAAGCCTTGCGCTTCGGCCCAGGCTTTATTTGTTTGGAGCGGCTTACCGTTCTTACCAGTGAGCCGTCCAACAAGCACCAGTAAAAGGTCTGGGTGGGTGCGGCGCAGTATTTGGTGTGCTTGCATCAGACGTCGAATATTTTTGTAGTCGCTCTGCTGCCCGACATACATGATGAATTTCTTACCCACCAATGGTTTGTATTCTTTAGGCACAGGATTGGCCACTTCCCCTCCTTCATAAATCTGGGAGATTTTTGACAACGGCACGTGACTAAAGGCTTGCAGCTCTTTTTGCACAAACTTAGTTGGCGCAATCAGGTGGGTGGCTCCATGGGCCATGGCCAGGTAAACAAAGCGACCAATAAACTGCTTGGTCTTGTAGATAAGGAAGTTCTTGTCGCTATTGTAGGTATGCAGCAAAGTGAGGTCGTGAAAAGTGGTAATGTATTTGCCAAAGTAGAGGATAGGATGGTGGGGCATGGTGAAGTGGACCACATCGGCCTGCAACTTATAGAGGTAGCGACAGAATCCAAATTGTTCATTGAGGCTAAACCATGGATACTTCACTCCCCTGACCTCAAAATTCGGGTTGCTCGGCGTGTAGTAATTAAGATCTTTTTCTAAAACTAGAATAATATAGTGATTGGTAGTGTCCAGCTCTTCCAAGTAATGAATAAGCCGTTCGGCATAGCGGCCGGTGCTCGAGTTAATATTGCGGGCATCAATCACAATGCGCATTATTTGGTAAAGTCCTGCTCCTTGGCCCAGGCAACATAGTCGGTGATGGTCTGCTCAAGGCTAATTTCTGGCTTCCAGCCAAAATCAGTGGCCATGCGGCTAATATCAACGCTCACATCCGGTGCTTCGTAAGGGCGGACTTTGGCAGGGTCGGTCTTGGTGGCAGTAGTGGCGGAATCACCAAATGCAGCCTGGCGGATGTAGCTAAAAATCTCTTCACCAGTGTGGCTTTGACCCGAGGCGATGTTGTAAATGTCGTGCGGCAGGGTGTCGGCCGTGGCAAGAGCGGCATAGGCTCGGACCACATCACGGACATCACTGTAGTCGCGGCGCAGGGTGAGTGTGCCAACGGGTACAACCCCGGTGGGGCCTGCTTTGAGGGTGTTCATAGTAAAGTCGGGGATGATAAAACCAGGCAGCTGCCCAGGGCCAGTGTGATTAAAGGGTCGGGCAATCACATACTCAAAGCCGCGCTTGCGGTAGTAGCTACAAAGATTTTCATTCAGTAACTTACTGACCGCGTAAGGGGAGGTGCTGGCAATTTTAGCCGCCTCGGTGAGGGGCATGGGCTGGTCGGGGTCGTAGATGGTACTGCTGCTGATGACCACAAAGCGGGGAAGCGCACTCCCCTTTTGTTTGAGAAAATATTCAAAAAGATAGATCAGCATGGCGCTGTTATCTGAAATAAACTCGTGAGGCGCTTCAAACGAAAGGCTTGGCGAAGACAAGCCGGCCAAATGAATGACGCTATCGATTGGCCCAAGCTCTAAATTCATCACCTCATCTTGGTCGGTGAGGTTGCAGCCGTAATAACTCTTCAGATAGGCTTTTGCTTCGGGGTTTGGCTTTTCGCCGTAGCCCAGTCCAATAACCTCGTGTCCTTGCTTGTGCAGTTCGCGGGCAAGGTGAGGCCCGACAAATCCATTAATTCCCGTTACTAAAATTGTTTGCGCAGTCTTCATGAGGCTATTGTACTCGATCTTCTTGAATTGCGAAAAGCCACATCTGGGGTGGCAGGTTTAAATCCCCTGTCACACGTGGTATAAATGGAGTACCCCATTAGTTAATTTAACAAAAGGAATCATAAGAATGGCAAAAAAGGCTGTAATTATTGGCGTGTCGTCGCAAGATGGCTCCTACCTTGCTGACCTGCTTGTGGAAAAAGGCTACGAAGTTACTGGCACAATTCGTCGCAGTACTCACTACCAGCACCCAAACATTGAGCATCTGTATGGCAAGATCCGTATTGAAGCTGCTGACCTGACCGATGCGGGCAGTATTGAACGAGTAATTAAAGACGTCCAACCGGATGAGGTGTATAACATTGCCGCGCAATCAGTTCCTGCTGATAGTTGGACGCACGCGCTGTACACCGGTGAGGTAACTGCCTTAGGCCCTGTTCGTGTCTTTGAAGCAGTGCACAAGTTTGCGCCAAACGCGCGTGTCTACCAGGCAACGAGCCGTGAAATGCTCGGTGGCATTGGTGGTAACAATGAATCCGCAACCGAAGAGACGCCTATTTATGGCAACAACCCTTATGGTATTGCCAAGGCCTATGCCCACATGATGATTAACTGTTACCGTGAAAGTTACGGCATGTTTGTGTGTGGTGGTATTCTCTTTAACCACGAAAGTCCTCGCCGTTCAATGCACTTTGTGACCCGCAAGATTACTGCTGGTGTCGCGTGCATCAAGAACAGCCCTGCGAATATGCCGATCAACGAAGCTGGCGAACCACTCATCGGCGCTGATGGCAAACTACACATGGGCGATACCAGCATGATGCGTGACTGGGGTTATGCCAAGGAATACGCTGAAGCCATGTGGCTTATGATGCAGCAGGACACTCCCAAGGACTACGTGATTGGCACGAACACTACTCGTTCGGTCAAAGAGGCTTTGCAGATTGCCTTTGAGCACGTCGGCCTTAACTGGGAAGACTACACTGTTGAAGACAAGAAGTTCTTCCGCCCTACCGAGATTATGGAACTCAAGGGTGACTACAGCTTGGCTAAAAAAGAGCTTGGTTGGGAACCACGTACAAGCTTTGAGGATCTCATTAAGATGATGGTCGACGCTGACTTAAAGCGCTTCCAATAAAAATATGTCTTTACGTCATCTCAGTCTTTTTACGCTTAAGCCAGAAACTGATACGGCGACTCGCGAACAAGCGCTCCACATACTGCGAGCGCTTGGCGATGACCCAAATATAGTGGAATGGCGTGTGGAAGTCTCATTAGACCAACGTAAAGGGTATGTGATTGCCGAAAATGCGCTCTTCAAGAGTGAAGAGGGCTTTCAGCAGTGGCGGGTGTCGGCCAAGCACCAAGAAGCAGTCGCTTTTTTACGCACTATCGCAGATTGGCTCGTGGCCGATTATCAAGAGTAGCTTTAGATGGCGAAGTGCGAGGGTCAACCCCTAGCTTAAACGTCTCCAGTAGTATTCCGCTTTCATTAAAAAACCGCGCTCAACAGCGCGGTTTTTTAATACTCACACAGTAGTTAGTTGCGAGCCTCAAAATAGCGATTCAGATAATACGCATACATTGCCCCAGTTTTGGCAGGAATGTCAGCAGGGCCTTCAATAAGACGGTAGCTTGTAAAATGCTCAGTATTAAGCGTGATTTCTGATGAAAGTGCACGCACTACATAGGCAGTTGAAATGTCTTGGCGCTGATGCTCTGTTTTGAAGCGCCCAACATATTGTCCAAGCAATGTTGCACTTTTGGGATCGATAGTGAGTCCGAGCTCGTTTTTTGCCACACGCACAAGCACATCTTCAATTGATTCTGGCTTAAACATGCGCAGCCCAGGCAATGCCCAGGTAGCAGCATAGGGTTCAATTTTGCGGCGAACCATGACGACTTTGCCTGGCTCAATCTCAATTATCAGATCAAAAGTGGGGATAACAGACCATTCCAGAATTTGTTCAAACACTTCACGGGGTGCAAATTTTAAAGCTTCTTTACTCATAGCGCCATCGTATCAGGGGTTTAGGCTTGTGGCAAATGCCGAAGCGCCAACAGCAGTATCGCGGGGACTTGGGTCATAAGCACCTCCCCGCTTTCTATATAGGCGTATAGTTCATCAAGGGTCCAGGTATAGGCGAGGCTCTCTTCTTGTGGATCGTAATGAGGCTCAGCAACTTGGTGGGCGCCCTGGGCAATGAAGATGTCATCTAAGCCAGTCATTTTGGTGGCATAAGGGTTGAGCGTTGCCAGGTGTACGAACTTTTCAGCCGTAAAGCCGGTTTCTTCCAGCAGCTCTCTGCGGGCGGCCTCCTCGGGGGATTCGCCTTTATCAACCGCGCCGGCAGGGAACTGATAGGTGACCTTGCCCAGGGCGTGACGATATTGTTGAGCAATGACAAATTTTTGCTCTGTAGTGACGGCCACCACTGACACAATGTGCGGCGCTTCCCATACAAAATAATCATTGATGACTTTGCCGTTGGGTAGCTCCACGGCATCCTTGCGGACCGGGAACCACTTTTCGTCTAAAGCGGTAGTTGATGAGAGAAGTTTCCAAAGTTGCACGGTATCTTTTGACATGACTGTCCTCCGTTTACGATGAATGGGGTCGGAATGCTATAATACCCCTTACATGAAGAAAACGAAACTATTTGTCGAAGCCGTTCCCCTGGTTGACCATCAAATTAGCGGCGTTCCCCATGCGGTAGCTGGAATGGTGGCCGCGCTGGCTGCTAATAAAATCATGCAAGAACAGTTTGAAATTGTGCTGGTCGCGCCAGGGTCGCGCATGCACTTGTTAGATCGTTGGAAAGGCCTGGAAGGCTGTACGCGCAAATCCGTGCCCATGAAGTTTCGTATTATGACTGGGCTTGCTCGACGCAATTTATTGCCGCCTATGGACCTTATTCTGGGCAAAGGCATTTACCTGTTTGGCAACTATTTTAGCTGGGCGCTGACCAACCGCTCGCGCTCGTTCAACATTGTGCATGACATTGGCTACGCGGTGCATCCCGAACTTGTGCAACCCCAAAACCAGCGAATGCTGCAAAAGAACATGCCCCGATTTGTACGACAGAGCGATTATATTATTGCCGTGGCTAATGTTGCTCGTCAAGATATTATTGACTATCTTAAAGTTGATCCCGACCGAGTGCTCACGGTCTACAATGGCGTTGATACCAAGCTTTTCCGACACTACCCTCTGGCCGAGGTGGCTGAGGTCCAAGCGAAGTATGGACTCAAAGGCCAGAAATATTTTATGTTTGTGGGTAATATTGAGCCGCGCAAGAATCTTCAACGCCTAGTTGAGGCGCTCATGAAACTGCCCAAAGACTATGCCTTACTGATGGTTGGCAGTGACGGCTGGCTGAATGAAAAAGTATTCCTGGCCATGGATCAAGCCCGCAAAGCTGGGTATACAGTGATTAAACCCAAAACATATGTGCCCGACGAAGAGGTCGCCAAACTGATGAGCGGGGCAGTGGCAACTACTTTCCCTTCGATCTACGAAGGTTTTGGTTTGCCTGCGGCCGAAGGCTTGGCTGCCCAGGTGCCCTTGGTAGCTGGTGATATCCCCTCTTTACGTGAAGTAGCTGGTGACGCCGCCTTTTACTGCGATCCTTATAGTGTGGATGCGATTGCTGCCGCCATGCGCCAGGCAGCGGAATTGACACCCAACCAACGAAAATTAAAGACTTCCCAAGGTCTTTCTCAGATCAAGCAGTTTAACTGGGAGAAGAGCGCGGAGAAGCTCGCAGCTAAATTAGTGGAAGTAGCTAAAGAACTACGCTAAGACGACCATGAACGACATAGCCTTGCAGGTGAGGGATGTTTCCAAAGATTTCATCCTCCCTCATGAGAAAAAAGATTCGATCAAACGAGCCGTGACTGGTCTACTCAAGCCTGTCAAAAAGGGTTCATCTGTGCACCATGCCCTCCAGGAAGTGTCTTTTGAGGTAAAGAAGGGTGAGTTCTTTGGGGTAGTGGGACGTAACGGCAGCGGCAAAAGCACCTTGCTGAAGATCCTGGCCGGCATTTACCAACCAACACACGGAAGTGTCACCCGCCAGGGCCGCTTGGTGCCGTTTATTGAACTGGGCGTCGGCTTTAATGGGGAGTTAAGCGGCCGCGAGAATATCTTTTTGAATGGGGCCATGTTGGGATTTTCGCGCACTGAGATCGAGAGTCTTTACGATGAAATTGTGGCTTTTGCCGAGCTGGAAGAATTTATGGGCCAAAAACTCAAAAACTATTCTTCGGGCATGCAGGTCCGTTTGGCTTTTTCGCTGGCCGTGCAGGCCAAGGCTGACATTCTACTGGTTGATGAAGTGCTGGCTGTTGGCGATGCCGCCTTCCAACGCAAGTGCTTTGACTATTTTAAAGAGTTAAAACGAAACAAGCAGACTGTGGTATTTGTGAGCCACGATATGGGCGCAGTGCAGCAATATTGCGACCGAGCAATGTTAATTGATAACAGCAAAATTGTGGAAATTGGCAAAGCCCGCGAGATTGCCATGCGCTATAATCAATTGTTTTTTACTCCAGTAGAACGAGAGCATGAAGTGCTTGGCCGCGCAAAGAAGCCACGTTCACCAAGTGGTGAGGAGCGATGGGGTGATGGTCAGGCCAAATGGGATAAAGTAACTGCTCGCGTGCTGCCAGGCGCCAAAGGCCAGGAATCTGAGACTGTGGAGATTACTGCCAAAGGCCGGGCACTACAGGCCATCACCTTTCCTATCTTTGGCTTCTCGATTAAAAACGCTGATTTCTTACAGCTGGCCGGTACCAACACCCTGCGCAAGCAAATGACCATTCCGCCCCTGGCTAAAGGCGAGACCTTCTCGATTACGTGGAAAGTGCCCAATGTGTTTAATGCTGGCCTGCACTATGTTGATTGCACCATTGCCCATGACCAGGCCACGATGGTGAGCGATCGTTGGCCCGATGCGGCCTCGTTCACCATGCAGCGGCTAGAGGCAACCCAGTACCCCATATACAGTGCCGCTGAGTGCGTCTATAATCAGAAGAGTTGAGAGGTGTATGAAAAAGGCATTTAAGAAACTTATACGCAAAGTTGCGCCCAGTGTGGCTGACTCGCTGAGTGGCACCCGGCGGCTTCACGCAATTGAAGCTCGTCTGGAGACCATGCATGGGGAAGTGCGACGTATCCACGATGAAGTGAGTTTCCGCGATAATCGCCTAGTACAGCTCCAAGCGCTCGCTGCCGAAGTTGAGCCGTATCAACCGGCTTATGGCATTGTGGGTGCTATTGACTGTCCCCGCCGCTCTTCGCAAAATCGCTGTATTGCGATCGAAGCTGCCTTGCGGCCTTTGGCTGGAAAGCGAATTTTGGACATCGGCTCTTCGCTTGGCTATTTCTCCTTTTATCTTTCTGACCGGGGCGCCTATGTTGAAGGGTGGGATCTATCACCCAAAAATATTGAAGTCTCCCGGCTGATCAGCGCTCTGAACGGGGTGGATGTTGTGTTTAAGACAAAAGAACTTACGAACGCAACCGTGAGCACAATTGTTCCTGGGCAATACGACGTGGCGCTTGTCTTGAGTGTGTTTCATCATATTATTCATCACAAGGGACTGGCCTACACTCAAGAACTGGTAAGAGAATTATTTGAACGCGTGCCCACACTCATTGTGGAACTTGCCAGGAAAGGTGAAGACAAAAAGCTCTTTTGGGACGAGGCTCAGCCCGAGGATGAATTGGCTATTTTTGCAACGGTTGAGGGTGAGATTGAAATTAAGCGGCTTGGTGTGTTTGGTAATCACCTTTCCAAAAAGAATCGCCCGCTGTATATGGTGACTAAAAAGAACTCCACGAAAGTTGGGGTGCGTGATTATACCTATGACTATTCCACCACGGCGGCCTACCAGGACTCGCCAGTGGCGAGCAGTAAGCTTGCGCATCGTCGCTACTACTTTGCCCCCGAGTATATTATTAAAGAGTACGGCTTTGAGCGTCAGGGGAGTCCGGCAAATCTGCGCCAGATCGTGAGTGAGGTCCATGCTTTTGTGAATGTCTTGGGTCCTGGTGAGATTTATCACGCGCCCGAGATGCTTGATTTTTCGATCAATGACTTTGGGGCCAAGATTGTTGTCAAACGAATCCCTGGGAAGTTGCTCAGCGATCTTGACCGCCCGCTTCCAGCTGGCCGCATGGAAAAAATTGCCAAAGATATCCTGACTACTTTGGCCGATCTTGAGGCCCAAAAATTCCATCACAACGATGTGCGTTCCTGGAATATTTTGTATAACCGCCAGGGAGCCTGGCTGATCGACTATGGCTATGCCGGACCGATCGCCTCCGAAGATGACATTGTGGCCCTTTTGTGGGCACTGTCGGCCGTGATCAAACAAGAGCGCGAACCATATGAGCGTAAAAAAAGCTTGCTGCCACCAAAAGCGAGTTTCAAGAGTCCTTACTTGGCACACTTGTATGCGCAGGTTCAGCAAGGTGAACGTTCACCAGGTAAATTACTCAGGGGATAGCCCACGCAACTCGCCACTAGCTGTTTTCCAATTTTCCTGAGTTGGTATATTACAAGTGGGCTAGTATAATAACAGTACTGAAAGGCAAGTCAGCATCCTGACAGATATCTACGACATCTCATGAAATTTTCTGAACTCAGCCACAAATTGCGTGCCCGCTATACCTACTCTTTGATTTTACTCAGAGAGTTGGTCATTACTGACTTTAAATTACGATACCAAAGTTCTTTTTTGGGATACCTCTGGTCTCTGTTGCGACCCTTGGCTATTTTCGCCATTCTCTACGTGGTTTTTGTGTTAGCCCTAGGAACAAACAGTCGTTTACCGCATGTGGCAACCTATCTGTTACTGGGCGTAGTAATGTGGAACTACTTCTCGGAAGTTACCAATAACGGTGTGGGCGCCATTGTGGGTAAAGGTGACTTACTACGTAAGATTAACTTTCCAAAGTATGTCATTATCTTGGCTGGTTCACTTTCGGCCCTGATTAACCTTACGATCACTATCTTGGTGGTGATTGGCTTTATGGTCTTTGATCATGTAGGCTGGCATCTCTCCCTTCTTTGGGCTCCACTTATATTTATTGAGTTATTTGTGTTTGCCATCTCGCTGGCCTTTTTACTAGGCGCGTTGTTTGTGCGCTTACGTGATGTGAATTACATTTGGGAAGTGATTATGCAGGGCGCTTTTTATGCCACGCCAATTATTTATGACATTGCAGATATGCCAGATAAATTACAGAAGATTATTATTCTTAGCCCGGTGGCGCAGATGATCCACGACTTACGTTATGTTGCGGTGACTGACAAAACCTACACTATTGGGACAATTTATGGCAATGAATGGGTTCGCCTTTTCCCTATTTCGATCGTGCTTTTCTTGGCAGTAGTGGCGGTCTGGTATTTCCGTAAACGCTCGCGCTACTTTGCGGAGGAAATCTAATGGCTGCTGCAATTACTGTTGAAAAAGTTTATAAGAATTTTGTATTGCCACACGAGAAAAAGAATTCAATCAAACAGATGTTTACTGGCGTGTTTGCCCCAAAACGCCAAGGCTATGAAGTGCAGCACGCCTTACGGGACGTGAGCTTTACGGTTAAAGAAGGGGAATTCTTTGGTATTGTGGGTCGCAACGGGAGCGGCAAGAGTACCTTGCTGAAGATGTTGGCCGGTATTTATCAGCCAAGCTCTGGAAGTGTGACTACTCATGGAAAGCTTGTGCCTTTTATCGAACTCGGCGTCGGGTTCAACCCGGAACTCACGGGCCGTGATAACATCTTTCTTAACGGCGCGCTGCTTGGATTTACCAAGGCGCAAATGAATGCCATGTATGATGATATTGTAAAGTTTGCTGAGCTCGAACGGTTTATGGATCAGAAGCTGAAGAACTATTCTTCGGGTATGCAGGTTCGTTTGGCATTTTCCTTGGCTACTCGCGCCGAAGCGGATATTTTGCTGGTTGATGAAGTACTGGCCGTTGGCGATGCTGACTTCCAGCGCAAGTGCTTTGAATACTTCCGTACCCTGAAGCGCAACAAAAAGACCGTAGTCTTTGTGAGCCACGACATGAGCGCTATTCGTGAATATTGTGACCGGGTGGTCCTGATTGAAAAAAGCGAAGCCGTGGCTATTGGGAAGGCAGACAAAATCGCCAGCCTTTATTCCCGTCTCTTTTTGGAATCAGAAGAAGTCACCAAAGCTGACGCTCAATCCACTCGCTGGGGTGATGGCAATGGCACCTATACTAAGGTGAAGGCCACTGTTGTTGACGAAGGCCGTAACCTGCTGATTGCCGTTGATGCCCTGGCGAATACTCACCTGGAAGAGCCCAACTTCGGCTTTAGTATTCGCAATTCCGGGGGTACGGCCTTACTGGGTACAAATACGCATATTAAGCGCCAATTTGTGAAGCAGTTAGAAAAAGGGCAGCGGGTTCACTTAGAGTGGAAAATGCCAAATGTGCTGGCTGACGGCCGCTATTCTGTAGATGTAGCGCTTGTATATAACGGGGTCGTGAATGCCGACTGGTGGGAGGATGCCGCTCGTGTGGAAATTCGCAAAGAAGAGCAAACCCCCTATCCGGTGAATCCGGATGTGACGGTGAGCCTCGATGTGACCGACGCACTAAAGAAAGGGCGTCATGACTAAGCTGCAGCTGCCCCAGGACCCGACCATTATCGAAGGGTGCGTTTCTTACGCCCAGATACGCGAAGACCTTATTCTAGAATCATTTTTCCCTGAGGTAAAAAAAGGTTTTTATGTGGATGTTGGGGCTTTTGACCCTGATATAGATTCTGTGACGAAGCTTTTTTATCTCAAAGGCTGGCGTGGTATTAATTTTGAACCTCAAAAAGGGCAGTTTGAGCGCTTTGTGGCGTTACGTCCTCGAGATACTAATCTGCAAGTTGGCATTTCTGACAAAGCTGCCGAATTAACCCTGCGGAGCTATAACAGCATGGGGCTGGCTACTTTTTCTCAAGATGTGAAAGAAGAGTATGAGAAAGCACCCACGGCCGAAACTAAAGACTACCAGGAATTCACTGTGCCGGTTCGGCCGTTGCGGGATGTGTTACGCGAACAAAAGGTAACGCATATCCATTTTATGAAGGTTGATGTGGAGAGTCTGGAATACGAAGTACTGATCAGCAATGATTGGGAGCGTTTCCGTCCCGAAGTGCTCTGTATCGAAGCCAATCATGTCCGCCGGGACTGGCGCAAAGTATTGCAAGCTGCTGAGTATGAGCTTGCCTTTAATGACGGCTTGAACGAGTACTATACTGATTCGCGCACTGATCGTAAAAGCAAATTTGATTATGTGCAGCATGTGATTATCGAGCGTGGGGGCGGCATTCGGGCTGAGCACTACGCTATAATGGTAGCCTGGCGTGACTTTGGCACTGACAAAGCGCGGCATGTTGAAGACCTGGCCCGAGCCAATCAAGCGCTTCTTGAAAAATGGCATGTTGCCGATCGTGAGCTGACCCAATTGCGCCAAGAGAACGAAAGTATCAAGAGTACTGTTCGACGCCTGCACGCCTTAGTTGCGCATAAATTCAAAGCAAAAAGGAAATAATACGACCCATGACTAGAGCTTCTTCTACCCTTTACTACGATGTGACCCAGCTTATTCACTGGCCAGGCAAGATTACAGGCATTCCGCGTGTGATCGAAGAACTGGCAATCCGTTTTCGCCGCGAAGAATCGGACATTGTCTTTGTGGCGTGGGTAAAAGAACTCGGCGCACTTTGCGAAATTGATTATGACAAAACGCAGCGCGGGAAACACATTGAGTATTTACGTGGTGATGCAACTGTTAATTATGAAAAAATCGCCGAAGCCGATAAGGTAGCGATGCGCCAGGAAAAAACCTTGCCGCCTTCGATGTTACTCAAAAAAGGGGCAATCAAAATTACCAAAAAGGGGCTAGGGGTGGTGAGCAAATTCCGCCCTGGATTGGCAGCCCAACTAGAGAGTACGGCGCAGCTCAAACGGATGCAGCACTACAAACGTGCCCAATTCCAAAAGGGTGACCGTTTGTTTATTGGTTGGGGCGAATGGAATGACGAGAGCTTTATGAGTATGCTCGAAAGCGCCCATGCTCACGGCGTTCGTCTTGTTCAAGTGCAGTATGACATGAGCCCGGCTGTGGTGCCGCAGTTTTCCAATTCGGGCAACGCCACAGTGACATTTCCCATTTATTGTCGTCGCATCTTGCCAATCTGTGACCTAGTGCTTTCTATTTCTGAAAATACCACCAAAGATGCCGTAAAGTGGCTCAAAGATCAGAAGCTTCACGTGCCACCTATCAAGTTTTTCCGTCTTGGTGATGATATCGAGGTTGCCAATCCAACGAAGGTGACTGATCCTGCGTATACAGAGAGTGGCTTGAAGGGCAATGATTTTCTTCTCTGTGTCGGTACATTTGAACTCAAGAAAAACCACATGCTCTTTTACTATGTGTATAAAATGGCTCTTGAAAAAGGCATTGAGTTGCCCAAGTTAGTGATGGTTGGTCGCCGTGGGTGGATGACCGAAGCGACGTACGAACTGATGACCAAGGACCCGACCGTCAAAGACAAGTTTGTGTTTTTGCATAATGCCAGTGATGAAGAGCTTTCTTGGATTTTTGACCGTGCGCTCTTTTCGGTACTGCCAAGCTTTTACGAAGGCTGGGGTGTGCCGATTGCCGAAAGCATTGCCCGTGGCGTCCCTTGCCTGAGCAGTGGAACGAGCAGTATGTCAGAAGTTGCCCCTGGTTTTGTAGAGCACTTTTCACCTACTTCAGCTGATGAATGTCTCGCCGCAATCCAACGCTATTTACAGCCCAAGACTTTGGCTGCTGCCCGCGAAAAAGTGAAAAAATACAAACAATTCTCGTGGGACGAATCTTTTGCACAGGTGTTGTCGCACATGAAGGAGATTAAGTAATGGCAAATCCAGTTCGAATCCTCCACTTTAGCCCACACAATGAAAATTGTGGCATTGGCAAATATCAAGAAAATTATATGGCCGGCATGGAAGCCTTGCCCAATGTGGCTAACGAATTCTTTGAAGTGTCACCCTATAAGCTCAAAGAGATGAGTGCGGCTGAGCAAGTTGCAGTGATGGATCGTTTGAAAAAAGAGCTGCAAAATTTTGACATCCTGCACATTCAGCATGAATTCTCTTACTACTGGACGCGCGAAACCGAATTTCGGAATATTGTGGAAGCCGCCCAGGAGACAGGCAAGCGCTTAGTGGTGACTGTGCATACTTCGCCAGCCTTTGCGCTGAAAGAGCCAAAGCTCGGTGGCCTGGGGCCGCGCAGCCTGGTGCATCACCTGAAGGAATTGCGACATTATGGCATGTTTACTCGTAACCACCTGGAGCCACTTCGTAAGGCTGATCTAGTATTGACCCATAACAAGGTGATTGCTGCTGATCTGGTGAGCGTGGGTGTGGCATCCGAAAAAGTAAAACAGATTGTCATGCCAGTCTATGCGGTCAATGAACCACCAAAATCTGAGCTTATTGCTACTCAGCTGCACCGTCAGAAGGGTGACGTCATTGTTGGCCTTACTGGATTCCTGCATCGCTATAAAGGGATTATGGATGCCGTGAAAGCGCTCAAGTATCTGCCGGACAACTATAAATTAGCGCTTATTGGTGGTGTCAAAGCTGATAGCGACGATGTGGGCATTGAAAATCGTATCGCTGACCTGATTGATACTTTGGGTCTGCGTGATCGCGTCTATATTACAGGCTATGTGCAGGACGACAATGTGCTTAACTCGTTGATCCGCGAGTGTGATGTGTGTCTGTATCCGTATGATCGCGAGTATTACGCCCGGGTGTCACCAGCTTCGGTGAGCCTAGCATTTGCCAACCATCAGCCCGTGATTGGCTATCCCACCGAAAGTTTCAAGGGTGTGGCCGAAGGTGCCGATGGCGCACTTGTCCTTTGTGAAACATTTGCCTATTACGAGCTTGCCAGGGAATTGCAGCGTATTGACCTGCCAAAGCAAGCGGCACTTTCCAAAGCATATGCCAAAAAAGCAGCATGGCCACTTATGGCAAAGGAGTTGACGGGCATCTATGAAGAAGTTGCAGGCAAGTAGTCCTTCTTTTTCTTACACCACGATCCTCTTTATTGTAGTGGCCGTTGCAGGCTGTTTCACGCCTTTTGCGCTCTTTTCCTATGCGGTCGTCATTGGGTTGCTGGCTCGCCTGCGCCCCTTTAGTGCGCAATTCTTTGCCTCATACCTCACCCGGGTGGTCGTGAGTTTCTTGCTTTTCTGCGCCTTGGTCATGGGAGTAGGTATGTATTGTTGGTTTATAGGCGTGGCTATTCATCCCTTGGCCGTGGTGTTGCCGCCGCTCGGGTTGTATCTATGGGCGTCAAATCGCTGGCAAGTACCGTGGCCGGGCACCTGCTGGGCAAACCGCGATGATTTTATTGCGCTTGGTCTTGCGCTCTTTAGTATTGTGGCAATTGCGACTAGTTTTTACTTGCCCAAAGCATCTATTGCCGCCAGTGTGCAACTGGCCACTAACGGCTTTGATAGTGGGGCGCATCTTTCCATGATCCAGACCACTTATGAAGAAAAAGGCTATGTCTACGGTAAGTACGAAGAGATCAAAGGCAAAATAGCTTGGAAAACATTAACGGCTTATCCACAGGGTTGGCATCTGGCCAATTCGATCTTCTGGCGAGGCACGAATGTGACGCTGTTTGAGGGATCGAGTAGGGAAGGTGCACTACACTTTTACGCCTTCACACTGATGGCGTGGCTAGGGGTGGCCACGTTCATGCTTGCCCGCGTGTCGCTGTATGCGGTGCGTTTAAGAAAAATGAATGACCAGCTGCGAGGCGGAAGTCTGGTGGGCTTTTGTGCGATTAACCTGGTGGTGCAGATGGTTGTGGTCTGGGGCTCTTTTTATCGCGGGTTTGCCGCTTTTATTGCGGCGCTTTGTTACATTATGCTGCTGTGCGCTGTGCTGCTGGCACTGCAGGAACGAAAGACAATTCGCGAAGCTCGGCATCTCTACTTTTTGGCCTGTGCTGCGGCCATGGCCGTTGGCTTATCCTGGCTATTACCTGTTCCCGTGGTACTTTTGATGGTGTTGATGGGTTTTGTGCCCTTGCTTGGTGCACGATGGTGGCCGACGATCAGTTCGCATAAAAAAGAAGCCTGGCTGTTTGTAGCTGGGACAATCTTATTTCTAGTGCCGCTACTGGGCATGGTGGGCGTTTCGCATTTCTTCTCGGTCCAGGGCAAAAACCAGATTAATGACACAGGCGGGATATTCCCAGTCAGTAGTCTGCTGGTTGGTTTGCTGCTTCTTGGTGCTGGTGCACAATGGGTGCGTGATCGCCGCTGGTCCCAAGTATTTCTGGCTATTATTGCTCCTCAACTGCTCTTTACTGGGGCGGTGTACCTGTACCAATATGTGACCATGGGCCACACTGAGTATTTCTTTATAAAGAGTCTGGCCCTTTTGTTGTGTATTTTGGGTATTTTCGCCGCTGGACCATTGGTGGGCTTCTTGTCGCAACTGCGCTTTACCACGTGGCCGACGGTAAGCTCGGCCATTGTGGCCGTGGCGGTGGTGACTGGTTTGGTTGTTTTTAGCGGCCAAGATCCTTCCAATACGGCTACCTTGTTGCAGCGCCATAGTCAGTTTACGCACGAGACAGCGACTGCCTACGGGGCAATGGCATCGAGCGGAGAACTACTTGAGCGCAATGTAATTGTCTTTACCCAGCTCGATTACGGCGGTGATGTGGTGGGAAATGTGCTGAGCGGGGCCTTGCATCCTGGCTTTAGTCAATGCGTGGGTGATTCGGTGTGGATAATTACCAGTCATCGGGGTGAACTCTTTCCCCAATTCCTGAATAACTGCGCCAAGGACGGTGAGCAGGTGACGATTATTACTTCACCGGCAACGCAGCCTCTTTTTGCAGGCATACAGAATTCGTCTATTCGGACAGTAATGGCCCACTAATCTGGTATTGTAGAGTAAACATAAGGAGTGATTGTGCAACAACTGAGGAATTTTCTGAAAGGACATTTTAAATCAGTCGTTGTGCTGACTACTTTGGCCGTGAGTGTCCTCGCCTACGCGCTGGGGTGCCGCTACATACTTATTCCGGCGGCCATTGCGCTTTCGGTGCTGTATGTGCCCACGCCTAAACTTTTTCATAGTATTGTCAGTCGGGTAATCTTCGCCCTACTCCTGGTGCTGAGCTTGCTGCAGATTGCAGCCACCCTGTTATTCTTGGTCCTGCCCAGTGCCGGCTTTGTGGCCTTGGCGGTCTTTACGGCTGTACTGCTTGCTATCCTTTTACACATTATTCCCACTCGAAGGCCTGCGCCAACCCGCTGGGTGAGTCGGGCCGATGTGGCTAGCCTGCTGGTGATTGCCTTCTTTATGCTGCCATTTACGCCCATCTTTGCTGGGCAGGACAGCGTGCGTAAGATTGCTGAGATTGGGGGGATTCAAGCAATTGATGCCACGAACCATTACGCCACACTTTCCGAAGCGACCTATGCCGAGCATTTTACCTACAAGCCAGGTTACTATTATCCCCGAGGGTTTCATTTAGCCACTGGCTTTATCCAGAACACTGTTTTTGATCGCCAGTATGACTTAGGGTGGCGGGGTAATACGGCGCTCTACTTCGCCCAGTACCTTATTCTTGGCGCGGCAGTGGCGTATCTTACCTACTATTTCTGCCTAAGTCTGATTCTTCTGCTGCGAGCCAAGTTGGATGGGTTTTGGCAATATTGCGTGGTGGCCTTGTGTGTGGGGCCAATGCTCGCCCTGCTTTACCTTATTCCTTTTGTGAATGAAGGGTTTCTTAACTACTATTACGTGTGTGCCACTGTGCTTATGGGTGCGCTCTTTCTCTTTGAGCTTAAGGATCGCGAAGTATCCGAAGCGACTGAATGGCGCACTATCCTGCAAGATGATGCTCGACGTTGGCAATTAGTAGCCTATCTCTTGCTAGTCTTTGGCGCCTCCGTAAGCTGGCCCTTGCTTGTGCCACCACTCGTCCTTATTGGGGTGTGGTGCATTGTGCCACCAAACCTTAATCTGGTGGCCTTGGTGCGTCAGCTGCTGACACCTCGAGCGCTCCTGTTATGGTTTGCATTTTTGATTCAACTGATTCCGATTTATTTCCAACTCAAATATACCGTATCGGACAGTACGCAGGGGATAAACCTGTTTGGTGGACTGCGTGTCTTCCATGGGCTTATTCTGTTGGCAGGTTTGGGTATCTTGGTGGGCCTAGTGGTACGCCCCCAGGCCGATACTGCACAGAAACGGGCGTTGCTGACGGTCTTTGTGCCGTTCTTTGCCTTCGTTGGTCTCCTGGTGGTGATGCAATATTTTATGACCGGCGAGATTCGCTACTACGTAATTAAAAGTGCACTTCTCTTAGAAATACTCCTGCTGGGTTTGGGTGTGGCTGGTCTCTTTTATGTGTATCAGCAACGGGGTTTGCCATCGGCTAAATATCTGCTGCTGTTGCCAGTGGTACCACTGATCGCCTTGCCACTTTTGCTTAGCACCACGCCTAATCCTTTTAAGGGTTCGCGGGACTTGTTGCGTGACTATTCTCATGAAGCCAAGCCGCCGTTCTTTGACCAAGATGTCCAAACCTATGCGCGTTTGGGGAGCGAAGGCAAGATTGCACACTTTAACTCTACGGCGTTGCACTATGGCCAGGAGCAGCAGAAGTTTTTTGCCCACATGCAAATTGCCTTCTGGAGTAATATGATGCAATATGACGCCAGCGAAGGGGATTATGAAGCCCTGCACTGCATTGGCGCGGTGTATAGCAATCTTAACTTCGGAACTTATAGCGACAAAGAGCAGCAGGAAGCAATTACCCTGATTAAAAAATGCGCCACCATGGCTCATGAGCGCGGGGAAACATTCTATCTCATTACCGATGCCGACTCAGCACCATTGATCTACAAGACATTTGGTGATCTGGTGACCATAGTGTATTAATGATATACTATTGGTGATATAACAGAGGTGGCCGCAGGACTGTATGGAAAAAGTAATGATTGTCATCCCTGGCTACAACGAACAGGGAAGTATTGGAAAAGTGGTCAAATCTATTGCCCCTCGACTTGAGGTTGAAGGACGAACCTTTACTGTTGAAGTGGTCGTGGTGGACGATGGTTCACGCGACAGCACGGCCGTGGAAGCCGAGGCGGCTGGCGCAACTGTGTTGCGTCATGTAGTCAACTCTGGAGCTGGTGCGGCAACCCGAACTGGTCTGCGCTATGCCCAGCTTCACCAGCAAGGACTTGCCTATGTGGTCACTATCGACGGTGACGGCCAACATTCAACCGAAGATATTGAGCGCATGGTCAGCTATGCGGTAACCCATAAATCGCACATGATTGTGGGTAACCGTTTGCACGCTGCTAATAAAGCCAATATTCCGGCCCACCGCAAGTTTGGTAACTGGGGCCTTAATATGGTTAGTCGCGTGCTGTTTAATATTAAGACCAAGGACACCCAAACTGGCTTACGTCTTTTTAGTGCTGACACGCTTTCTAAAGTCTCTTACTACACCCTCGATCGCTATGGTTTTTGCACCGAAATGCTCTGGCACGCCCTGCGGAGTGGCATTCGAGTAGATGAAGTACCAATCGCGGTGAGTTACTCTAAAGAAAGCATGGCCCACGGCCAGAACGCCTGGGGCGGCATTGAATTAGTTCGCGATTTGATCTGGATAAGGATGGTTGGATAAGATTATGAATAAATACCTTTTACTTGTATTGATAAACGCACCACTTATCCTGACCGGGGTTATTCGGGCAATTACGCGCTATAACACGCCGCCCAAAATCTCTAAAAGCAAATGTGTGACCGAAGTAATCTTCTGGCTAGCCGTGGGCGTGGCCCTTATCTTTGCGCAGCCTTTTTACAACACACTGATTCGGCACAATCTGACTGACTCAACTCCAATGAGTTTGTTTGATGTCGCACTGCTAACCTTAGTGCTTTTCTGTGTGCTCTTGATTGTCGAAACCAAGGAAGAACTCACTTCTTTGAAGCGAACTATTTCTCGTATCCATGAAAACCTTGCGATTGTCGAAGCCGAAGAACGACAGAAGAAAAAGTAGCAGTAAGTAGTTTTTCTAGTGGGTCACATTTAAGTAAATGTGGTTGTAGTCGTCGCGCATCCAGCCCTTTTGCTCAAGGATTGGTTTGAAGTATTCACGGTAAGCACCAATGGTGGTAGGGGCCTTAAGTGTAAAGGCGAAGGTGCCGGTTTGTCCAGGTGCCACAGTTGCTTCTTGGAGGCCGGCAGGGCGCGTACAGGTCAGCCAGCTGGGCATGCACACTGCCGACGTGCGGTCTTGGGGCATTGAGGTGCCAAGGTGAATGGTGTTCTCACCGGTCTGCGACCATACGGTGGCTGTGGTGTTCTTGGCTTTGAGCTCAATGTACACTTGTTCGCCAGCTGCCAGATTGTCTAGGTTTGAAGGTGTGCTCTTGGTTTGGTTGGTCCAGGCTCCAAAGGAACCCCAGCCCCAGTCAAAATAGTCGGTGCTGTTCACATACACATGGAAACCAAGTTCGTTGGTCATCCAGGCTCGTCCTTCGAGTACTGGATTAAAGTATTCACGGAATTGCCCACCCTGAGCAGGGGCATGAACGTAAGTTTCAAAGTGGAAGGTGCCACCAGGAGGGACGGCATCTTCGTTCATGCTGGCAGCTCGGGAACAACGTTCGGAAAGTCTGAGCCATTGCAGATCGCAGAAGACACTGGGGTGACTGGGCGATTCCCAAGTCCCTAGGCGCGCTGGGTTAGGGCCAATACCATCTTTGTACCATGTTTCCGTGCCAGTATTCTTGCCCTTCACCACTACAAAGAGCCGTTCGCCACGGTGGAGGCGGTCAGTACTCATGTCTACATTCTTGCCCTCGTCCATAATGTAGAGATTGGTCACAGCCCAGTTGAAGGGGCCACCCAGACCAGATCCAAACCAGTCATTAAAGTAGCGCCAGAAGTTACGGTTGGCATAGGCACTACAACTGTCGCCCGTCCCGTACAGATTGTCTAGCGCGGCTTGGTTGGGCTGGTAGGGGGCATAGTTATACAGAGAAGCGGTCGGCTGGTTAGTAATGTAGACGCTACTACTGCCACAAGAAGGCTGTGGACTCCATTGCACGGTATTGTTGCGACCGGGCACAAAATTATAGTCATTAGGATTGTTGGCATAGAGTCGCAGTTGCCAGGCGGCTTTGTCTACTTGGTTGGTGAAACCTTCGTAGCCGCTACAGTTAATAGCATGATTCGGCCCTGTATCGGGACAACCATAGCCCATCGCGTAGGTGTATTGTATAGTCCAAGGCCAATCATCGGTAATAAGTGCTTGCTCACGCTGCATGATCGCCAGGAGTACCTGAGGGTTAATGGAATATTGCTGCCCGGCATCGTAAATAATCTGCGCAGCGCTGCGGCTGCCTTCACGAAAGTCTTTAAGGCAAGTGTAGGGTCCGGAACCTCCATGGGCTGCACCGTATTGGGCACGGGTGCCGCCACCATATTCGGAAGGCTGACTGCCGTTGGTGTCGCAATTTGGCATTTTCCCATTAAGGAACTGCTGGATCTGTTGGGCGCTCATTGTATTTTTATTGTAAAAAACACTGTCGTCAATAATACGCCCTGCTCGCCAATCGCCCCCAGTAATGGCGCTTGCAGGTAGCGCGTCAAAGAGCCCGGGCGTGAGTACTAAGCTACACGCGGTAAGGATGGTAAGGAGGAGCTGCGAGGGGAGGCTGCGGAGTAGTTTTTTCATTTGGCGATTTGTACTTTCTGGCTTGCAGGAGCTGATATTGCGGTACCCTCTTTGACCGTGATAGTCAGGAGCCATTCCCCGCTTGCGCTAAAAGCCGAGGCTGGAATGTTCGCGCTTTGGCAAGTGGCATAGGTGGCACTGTAGATAACTGGGAAAGTTTTCGTAACCGTTGGCTGGCCGCTCTTGGTAAATTCCAGGCTGCATTCACCAGTTGAAGTGCCATTAACGATGGTGCGGACATTAAGGGGCGCGCCTGGATCAGCTTGGTCGGCCCGAACAATAGTTATCGAAGTGGTGGTGGGGGTTGGTGTCTCACTTTGCCGCTTGGCATTTTCCTCAATCACCTCTTTTTTGATCTGAGTGCTTTCCTTCTTCTCTTCTTCGGTCGGCGGATCGTAGTTAACATCGTTGACCGGTCGGATCGCCGTAGTGTGATCGTGCTTCTTTTGCGTAAAGTAGTAGAGCCCTCCGCCAGCCAGGGCGAGAACAAGGACGGTAATGGTAATGATAAGTATTTTTTTAGTCATATAGATAAATTGATTATGCTTTATCTATTATAAACTTTCTCTTGGGAAGGTCAAACGGGGCCTTAGTAATAGAAATGATATGATGGCTGGTATGAAAGAAAAATTGCAGCATTCGGCCGTGCGGTACCTGATTGTGGGTGTGGCCTCTTTGGGGATTGACTATGCCCTGCTTATTATTTTGTACCGTGGCCTGGACGTGGCACTTGGCACGGCTGCCACGGTGAGCTTCCTGATAGGCTTGGCAGTGAATTTTCTGCTGAGCAAGTATTGGTCTTTTGAATCAGCCTCAAAAGGGAGGAAGCAGAGTGCGCGACAAGTAATGTTGTACGCGCTGTTGGTTGCTTTTAATATTGCTTTTACTGATGTGGTGCTGTTATGGCTGCATAAAATTCACATTGGTCCGGAAATCGGCAAGCTCCTGACCACCGTGGTGATCACCCTTTGGAATTACATACTGTATCAGAAAGTGATCTTTAAAGTTCACACCCCAACAGACTTAGAACGATCAATAATGTAGAGCGGGCGGTTTTGAGCTTCGGTGTGGATGTGGGAAATGTAGAGCGCAATTAATCCTTGGGAAATGAGTAGCAGGCCAACCAAGAAGATGAGCAAAATGCCCAACATAACCGCGCCAGTAATATCTAAGCCAAGAGGGTCGCCTAGGATAACTTGCTCCACAATCACAAAAAGCCCAGCCAGAAAGGCGAGTGGGGTAATCATCATTCCAGCCCAGCCCGAGAAGTAGAGGGGCATGAGGCTCAGTGAAATAAAGCTGTTAATGGCTAATTGGACAAGCTTGGAAATACTGTAGGTAGCTTCGCCGCCCATGCGCGGTTTGGCAATGAATTCCACGGTTTCTTTTTCACTGCCCATCCAGTCAATGAGCCCGCGGGTAATACGGTTGCGCTCAGTAAAGCGGGCGAATTCTTCTTTGATCGAGGCGTCGATGAGTCGGAAGTCAGTCGCGCCAGGGATTAGGTGGACATCGGTAATTGTATTAAGAAGATTGTAAAAAATCTTTGAGCCAAACTTTTTGACAAAGCCTTCTTTTTGGTTCTTTTTGCGCACCCCAACCACAATTTTGGCGCCTTTTTTCCATTTTTCCATAAAGGTGTGAATTAGCTCAGGCGGGTGTTGGCCGTCAGCGTCCAGCATAATCACCGCCTTGCCACGTGCATGGTGAATGCCAGCTGTAGTGGCGATCTCTTTACCAAAGTTACGCAAGAAAGTAATGACGCGTACTTGCTTGTCCTTTTTGGCTAGCTTCTTGAGTTCATGGGCTGTGCCATCGCGGCTGCCATCGTTGACATAGATTAACTCATAGGAAATCGACGGATCTTTGGCCAGTTCGGCGACCAGTTGTGAATAAAACGCAAAAATATTCCCCTCCTCGTTATAAGAAGGGACAATCAGTGAAAGTAACGGGTTGGCTTGCTCCATATTCACTCATTCTAGCATGGGTGGGCAAATCGCTTGTGTTTTCCTGCTTGCATTGTCTGCTACACTGAAATGTATGATTACTGTAATTATCGCAGGTGGTTCAGGCACGCGCCTTTGGCCACTCTCAACCAACGACTACCCGAAACATCTCCTAAGCCTTACCGGCAATGAAAGCCTTTTGCAAAGCACCTATCGACGAGCCAAAGCCCTTTCTAAAGACGTCTATCTGATCACCGCTGGTGAGGAACAGCTGAAGCTTATTCGAGAGCAGTTACCTGATATGCCAGCTGATGCATTTGTGGTGGAACCTGAGCGCCGTGATACTGCTGGAGCATTTGTGGCCGCGCTTTACCAGGTGCAGTCACGGCACGATCATGACGAGCCAATTGCCCTCATCTCGGCTGACCATTACGTGAGGGACGTTCGAGGCTTTGTGCAGTCCTTCCGGGCGGCCGAAAAAGCCTCGCGCCAAACTGGCCGTATTACATTGGTGGGGATTGAGCCAACGTATCCAGCCACGGGCTTTGGGTATATCCAAAAAGATGGCGAACTCGAGGGCTATCCAATGGTGAGTAATGTCCTTACTTTTAAAGAAAAGCCTGATTTTGAAACCGCCCAACAGTACATGCTCAGTGGTGAATATGCCTGGAACGCCAGTTACTTTATTGGCTCAGTGAATATATTTTTGCGCGCCATGGAGCAGTATGCGCCAAAACTGAAAGAAAACTATGAGCGCTTGGTTGCAACCAAAAACCGTAAAGAATTTGAAGAAGTATTTCTTTCTTTTGATAAAATTTCGATTGATTACGCATTGATGGAGAAAGCCGAAAACCTATTGATGGTGCCAGCTACTTTCGATTGGGCCGACCTTGGTTCCTTTGCTGATGCGCACAAAGTGTTGACTACTGACAAGAAGGGCAACCATTTAGCTGGGTATGTGGAGATTGAAGGAGTGGAGAACTCCTATGTTCGTAATGACGATCCCGAAAAGCCAGTAGCCGTTATTGGGCTTGATAATATTGTTGTGGTAAATACTGCAAATGGTATTCTTGTGGCCCGCAAAGATCTTTCCCAGCAGGTAAAGTCGATTGCCCAGAAGATTCAGGACAAGCAAAGTAAGTAGTTGTAAATTTAGCCTTTGATCGCCTTTGTTTTGGCGTGATATACCACGTGGCAGTAAATAAGCGGAGATACGCATATGACTGCCACCAACCCTATATATGGAAAGAAGCGACGCGTCCTTATAGTAAGCCTCGTCTGTGCAATCGTGATTATTGCCGGAGGGGCTTTTCTATTACGTTCACAGCCGCCTCGGCACGCTCAAACACCGCCAAGTAAAACCGCGCCCTCACCTTCACCCGATGAGAAGAATGACGTTCCTTTGCCACCCAAAGCAGTTGATCCGGTAGTGATCGAAGCTTGGGCGGTGGAATTTACGCCCTCCCCAATTCTTGGTGAGGTGGTTGTAGAGCCTCTACTTAAAGAGGGCGTGGAAGCTGTGGGTTTCACAACCATGGCCTTGCAGTCAGTTGATGCGAACTGTGATGCCTCCTCGGGTGCTCTGGGCATGCTTGAACGAACGACTACTCCGCAGCAACTTCCCGGAGGGACACCACGGGCTGCGCTAGCTGCCTTTGGTGGCTACTATTATTACTTTACTGGCCCCCAGGCGAGTTGTCTGTTGAATAATACTGACTCCCCGGCCAATATTGATCTTCTTGAGCGGCAGAGCCAGCTTTTGCAAGACGCAGTGCACACACTCAAAACACGCGAGTAATTTGATTGGAGGAAGTGACGTATGCATAGGCCTTTATTAAAGATGCTCCAAAAATGCCTTCTGGCTATGCTCGCAGTCCTACTGGCCATGCCTCTGAGCGTGCGGGCGGTAAGTGATGGCGGCTACCCATATGCGTCGTACAGTGGGCCAGGTACTAATCCGGCCGACTATGTGTGGACAGATTCAGCGGGTCGGCGGTTTTCACCTTTTGGCTATGTGTATCGTAATTGTACGGATTTTGTGGCCTGGAAGGCAGTGTCGCTTGGTGTTGCGCTGGCAACAGTGAAGGGTCTGGGGCATGCAGCGGAGTGGCCAGGGGCAGCTCGCGGGAGAGGTTTAAAAGTAGATATGCAGCCAAGCGTTGGTGCGGTCGCTGTGGCCACTGGTACTTTCTATGGCCACGTGGCTATGGTCGAAGAAGTCCAGCCTGGAGGGGTGATACGGATAAGTGAGTATAACTATTCTCCCGGAGCGTATGGAGAGCGGACCGGGACGCCGCAACAGCTCGGGTTTGGGGAGTTTATACATATGGGTGTGGCTGTGTCACCTCACGTACTGCCTGAGCAGCCAAATGCAGTGGTGAAAACTAAAGGGTTGGGTGGTGAGTCCCAAGTCTATACCGCTACTGGGCAGCGGGTTTTTGAAAGCTGGTGGATGCCTGGCGGGGACGGGGTGCGGACCAATACGCTACTGGCGCCTGATAAAGTTGTGGACATAGATAAAGTGACTATGGCTGACGGCACCCAAGCATTGTATACCGCGGTTGAGGATGGCATTTGGGAGTCATGGTGGCGGCCAGGCAGCGGCTTGCAAAGTAATAAAATTATCACCTTGCGTGATACTAAGAAGGTGATTGCGCGCATGCAGGATGCTACTCATCTTTTGTATGTACTCGCTACTGACGGACCATATGAGTACTGGTGGCGCGACGGCGGTGATGGTATTCATAAAACCAGGCTCGCTCACATTCCTAACTCCCTTGATATGGTCAAGACAATTGGCCCAGATGGAGCGCAGCAACTCTATACCGCAACTGCCGGGGCGGTGTTTGAAACATGGTGGTATCCGGACCAGGGAGTGCATACAGCGGCGGCGGTCAGTATTCCGCAGAATAACATTGTGAGTATCGAGAAAGATGCATCATTGGGCACGACCCAATATCTGTATACTGCCACGACCAATGGGGTATGGGAGAGCTGGTGGCAAGCTGGTGGTGGAGGTATTGGAAACGCCCGAATTGTGATCCAAGACGGTATTGTAGCAATCCGCAAGCAAATGCAATCAGATGACACCCATCATCTCTATGTGGCAACGAGCGAGAATGTTCGCGAATATTGGTGGCGACCCTGGCAAGGAGTGAATTATGGGCAGCTCATTGCACGGCGAGGCATAGGGGCGATTGCTAAAACAAATGAGGGCTTATTGCACCAACTCTACACTGCGGCTAAAGACGGAGTATTTGAAACCTGGTGGGGTGATGGACAGCTCCGCACTACGAAACTGCAAGCGATTAATTAGGACGCGGAGTGTGGGCAATAACGAACTTGTGAATTTCTTGGATAAACCGCTCCTCAGAGAATTTCTCGGCATGACGCATCAGCAGCGCAGAGTCAAAAGTAGTTTTCTCAAAACGGTGCAAGGCGTGAACCAGCGAATCGACGGTTTGTTCAGCAAAGAAAAGGCCAGTTTTGCCATCGATCATATAATCCAGGGCGCCCGCCTTCTGGTAGGCAATCACCGGTGTGCCTGCTGCCATGGCTTCGACGGCAGTAATGCCAAAATCTTCAACTTGAGGCCAGAGCAGGGCTTTGGCTTGCTGAAAGTACTGGACAATCTCTTGGTCGTTAACACCCGTTTTAAATTCCACAGTGGGTCCTGCCATGGCCATAAGCTTTTCGTGTTCGCTGCCCGTGCCAATGATGACAAGTCGTTTACCAAGTTTATTAGCTGCTTTGATCGCCAGATCAGTGCGCTTGTAAGGTATTTGGCGACCAACAACCAAGTAAAAATCTTCTTTGACAGGGAGCTTCTTAGGACGCATGCGAGTAGTGTCGATTGGTGGAAAGATAGTGGTTGCGTCCCGGCGGTAATACTTCTTAATTCGTTTTTTCACCACTGATGAATTGGCCATAAAAGCTGTCACGCCACTCACCGATTCCAAATCAAATTTGCGCATCCAACGAACAAAGGGTGGAATGAGGGTTTTAATAAGCGGGTCGAGGATACCAAAGCCGGGTGTCCTCCTGTACTCATTGTAGTGGCTCCAATAGTAGCGAATCGGCGTATGACAATAGCAGAGTTGGACTGCGCCTGGAGCAACACGAATGGCTTTGGCTTCGGCGCTGGCCGAAGTAATGACAATATCGTAGTCGCTGACATCCAGACGCTTAAAAGCAAAGGCCCGGAATACTGGAAAGAGCTGGTGGTAATTGCGGAGCTTGCGAGGCAAATGTTGCAACCACATAGTGCGCACGTCCGCATTCTTAAGATCTGGAAATTTTGAGGCATCGTAGACAGAAGTGAAAATAGGGGCCTTGGGATAAGCTTTGTGCAGAGCGACGATTACTCTTTCAGCGCCGCCTGGCGTGGTGAGCCAGTCAGCAACTATAGCCACACGTGAAACGGTCGCTGGAGACTTGCTGGAGCGGGCCATTAGCGTGCTCCCCGGCCAAACAATACCACTTTAAGGGTACGTAGCAGAATGCGGATATCAAGCCAGAAGTTCCAGTTCTGGACGTAGTAGAGCTCTAGTTCCAGGCGTTGTTCAAAGGTTAAATTATTGCGTCCAGACACTTGCCAGATCCCAGTAATGCCAGTACGAACACTCAAAAGAAGGGGACTTGTTTTATAGAGCACCAGTTCTTCGGGAAGAAAGGCGCGAGGTCCAACTAAACTGATGTCGCTGCGAGCCACATTCCAAAACTGAGGAAGTTCATCCAGGCTCGTGCGGCGCAACCACTTCCCGATCCAGGTCACACGGGGGTCCTCTTTTACTTTGCGGTACGTGGCATATTCGGCAACTAAGTCAGGGCGTTTCATACGTGTGAAAGCGACTGGCGCCTCAAGTCCACTCCATTCAGCCTTCATGGTTCGGAACTTGTAGAAGTCAAACAGCCGACCATGGCGGGTGACGCGTTTTTGACTAAAGAGAACTGGACTTCCTGGCTCGCCGATCTTAATAAGTAAGGCAATAAGCAGAAAGACAGGAGACAGGATAATAAGGGCAATCGTACTGGCCGTGACGTCAAAGAGCCGTTTGATGATTCTTCCCCAGCCCACTAGCGGAGTGGGATGAACACTCACGGCTGGCAAGCCTTGGAAAAGTTCAACTGTATTACTGTTTGTATAAAATTCGCTTTGGGTGGGGATGAATTTGTAGCCGAGGTGCAACTGCTGGGCAGCCTCCAAAATGCGGGTGTTGATGCTGTGTTCTTGATACCATTCAGTTTGGACTACAGTATCGATGCGTAACTTTTGCAAATTTTCAAGCGCAGTGGGAATAGTTCGGAAGTGGGTAATGCCCTTCATATTTTCGGGAATGCCAGCCTTTTTGCCCACAATAGCGACCACTTTGTAGCCTGTAAAGCGGCTACCGCGCATTAGTTCGGCGAGCTCGCGGGTCGCTTCGGCATTGCCAATTAAGATGACGCGGGTAATACCCCATTTGTGGCGATAGGCCCAAAAACGTACGGCACGCATGATTTCGCGCTCCACAAGCAGCAGAATGAAAGCTAGCCCCAGAGCGTAGACCGGGACCACGCGCGCGGGAAAGATGGCCGTTTTGGCAAAGAAGCTGTAACTGATCACAAACATAATACCAATAGCCGAGCCAATCAACAGGCGGGCGGCTTGGGAGGGACGGTTTTCATAAACCTCTTTGTTATAGAGGCCAAGGTAAGCAAATAGAATAAGCCAGAAGGGGAGTAAGCTGGCAAAAATCTTTATATAGTCGGCGGCATAAACTTGTTGAGAAAGGGGAAGGTTGGTAAGTTTTACCCGCACAATATAACTTATAGAAAAAGCTAAGAGGAGGACAACAAAGTCGCCTACTAACAAAAGAACACGGTATATCTGCGACCAACGATCATTCATTGTCACCCCATTGTAATACCCCGTTACCAATCAGTAAACAGGTGTATACTGGGCACGTGATAATGCGACCAAAAATCAGACAGCTATTTGGGGCACTTTTTGCCAAGCGCAGCCCTATCGAACGCTTCTTGCTAGGAAGCTGGTTGTTGATTCTGGCACTGCTACCTTTTCATGCATTTGTTTCGACCTGGGGCGGGGCAGCGCTTGGGCCACTCGAAGTATGGAAGTCATGGAAAGAGATCCTTTTACTCGTCTGTTTAGGGGTGAGCGCGGTCTATCTTTACCGCCAAGGGCGACTCAAGGCATTTGTGTCAGATAAGCTCGTGTGGCTTATCTTTGGCTACGCCGGATTGCATCTTCTTTTGTGGCTTATCTTTCGGCCTGAGCGGGACGCGGCAATGGCAGGGCTGCTCATCAATCTGCGTTTCCTGGGGATGTTTTTACTCAGCCTGGTTGTACTGACTTTTGTACGTCCACGCCAGTTGTGGCAGGCAGCCCTTATAGTTGTGGTGGCCGGTGGCACGACTGTACTCACCTTCGCGGCCCTGCAGCTTACTCTTTTGCCTGCTGACTTTTTGCGTCACTTTGGTTATGGGGCGCACACAATCGCCCCAGTCACCACACTTGACGATAACCATGCCATAATCCGCTTGCAGTCCACCTTGCGTGGTCCCAATCCCCTTGGGCAGTATCTTATTCTTATTGCCGTATTGCTCCTCCCCGTACTCCGTAGCGCCCGCAAGCAAGTGATCGCCTTTTGGCTGGGCATGACGGCGATTATATTGTTTTATACCTACTCCCGAAGTGCCTGGATAGGCGTGGCGGCTGCGGTTGGTACTTTTGCGGCCCTGCAGCTGACGCGCATCCGCAAACCAGGGCGGCTGTTTTGGATAAGTGGTGGGGTGGTGGCCGCCCTCTCGATTGTAGTGTTGCTGGCATTACCTCATTCTTCTTTTGTGCAAAATGCCATTTTACATAATAAACAAGGGGACAGCGATGCTGGCTCGACTGTCGAGCATTTTAACGCAGCGCAACGATCACTACGCCATATTGCTGAGCATCCCTTTGGACAAGGCCCGGGCAGCGCTGGACCAGCTTCCTTCTATGGTGCGCAGCCAAATATTCCTGAAAACTACTTTTTGCAGCTCACCGAAGAGCTGGGTGTGGTGGGTATCGCACTCTTTGTGGCCATCAACGGTGTGGTGGTTGCTCGCCTGTGGCGTGTCAGGCAAGACGTCTGGGCGGCTGCGTGGTTGGCGGCCTTTGTGGGCATTAGCGTGGTCAATCTTTTTCTCCATGGCTGGGCTGATGAAACCACGGCTATGATGTGGTGGGCCTTGGCGGCAGTGTTGCTTCACTCGACCCCTATTCATACCAAAGAATAAACTAACTAAATTAGCAATTAGATGGTAAAGTTGTTGACAAAATAGCTTAATAATGCTAATGTTAAGACATTACATAACAAAACAAAAATTATGTAAAACAAACAATATCACTAAAAACAAAAAGGGAAGGGTAGCCCAAAATGAGTGTAGAAACAAGAATCTCCAAGTTTCAACGCCGCTTGCAAAAACGTTTACGCCAAGTAAACGCTCAGCTTGCACTTGAAACCGTTGCTATAGAAAAAGATCGTTAAAGATTACTAAACTAATAGCATAAAAAACTAAAAAACAAACAAACTCTCTAAAAAGAAAAGGCCCAATCAGTCTACAAAACCTCCGCAATGCCGGAGGTTTTGTGGTTCAATAACTATATGAGTCCACGCGTTGCTAAGTATCGCCCATGGTGGCGTTTCGATCTATATCTCAAAGATAAAACTGTGTGGGAATATTTACTCAGTGGAGTGATTGTCTTTGGGGCCGACTATGTGGCCTTTTTTGTGTGCTATCAGCTGTTCGAGCTAGAACTTGCTCTATCCACGGCAATTGCCTATGTGATTGGATTTTGTACCAACTTTATTTTGCTCCGCTATTGGGCTTTTGCCCGCCAGGCCAAGCGGGATTATTTAGTCACCAGTACGGCGAAGTATGCGCTATGGTTAGCGCTTAATTACGTCATCACCTATCTGATGCTGAAATACTTGCAGCAGTGGGGCGGTCTGAGCCCCTATTTGGGGAAATTTGTGGTGGCGTTCTTTATGACTTTTTGGAACTATGCCGGGTATAAAGTATGGGTTTTTAAAGGTCCACGGTTCCATTCAGTGCGCTTTAGAGTATAATAAACATAACCATGAACGATACGCGGCCCAGTAAAAAGCAACGCGAATTACTAACATTCATCGAGCAATTCATTGCCCAGCATGGATATGGCCCAAGCTATCGTGAAATAATGCGAGGCATTGGCTACAAGTCGGTTTCAACCGTTGCCATCCACGTGAACAATCTTATTGCCAAAGGCCATTTAATTAAGCGAAACCGTTCAGCTCGATCTTTAGAAGTGGTCAAGCTTAAAGAAACAGCTGCATTCAAAGGTGCACCTAAAGTTGGGGTTAATGAAGAAAAGTGGTTAGTTGACTTGGTAAACCACAAATTCCATTATGCCGAAAAGAAAGCTGAGCAGTTGGAAGACAAAGTGGTAGACGAGTTATATGTGCTTGTTGGCGCACTGCATATTCTAGGATTTGCCGAGGCGGCCATGGCCGCTAAGTCTCGCCTGATGGCGCTCCAAAGTAGTAAATAATTACAACTTTGTAAAGTATTTTTGTTGTTTTTTGTATAATTTTTGCAACAATTTGTTGCTTTTTTGTTTTAGAGGCGTACGATTAGTACTTTAAAGGAGGAGTAGGCTATGAGTGCAACCGCTGAATCTATGGGACTAACGGTAGAGATGCTCGCGAGTGAGCCAGAGCAGGTGCGCGAAGTGGGTGGGGCGGCAGTTACTTTGAGCCGTGAGGCCGTCTTGCATCCAGTGCCGGAGACGACCCATCTATACGTAGAAGCGACGTCAGCTCAAGAGGAGTCGCGAGGTGACAAAGTGCTTGGTCGGCTGGCGCGTCGTGTAGCAGCTTTTGCGTTAGCAGCGACGGCACCCTTTGTGGTGACGGGCTGCGGTGGTGCGACGCCATCAAGTGGTGGGGAGACTGTTACCGCTGAGTGCGGGACTTCCAAGTATCATCTTGATCGCGACAACGGTATGACTGTAGTCGGTAATAACAAGAAAAAGGGGAATGTGAATACCGACGGTGGTAAATTACACACCTCGGGTTTTACAGCGGCTGGCCTTTCAATTACCAAAAAGAAAAGGAATACCTTTGGTGGATATGATTTTTCTATAAATCGTAATTGCTAAGCCTTCCCAATTGACCCCTGAGCATTTTCCCCGTATAATACCCTTCGTATTCCGGGGTAGCTCAGCGGTAGAGCGGGTGGCTGTTAACCACTAGGTCGGAGGTTCGAACCCTCTCCCCGGAGCCAATAAAAATGAGTTATCGATTGATAGCTCATTTTTATTGATTTTTATTCATTCCTGAGTGGTATCCAGGGAGTAGGTGGGGTACTATGATGCTATCAGCAGTATCTTAGAAAAGAGTACTTACTATGAGCTTAGGCCAAGGCTTTACTAAAACAAATCCAAAGAGCAGCATAACGGATAAGTGGCGAGCTGTACCGAGATGGCAAATTATAACCTTGCTAGTAGTACTCTTTCCGGCCGGCCTTTACCTATTATGGCGACAAGATAGATGGTCAACACGTACAAAAAAGATAACTACCTGGGCAGCATCAGGTATCTGGTTGGTAGTATTTGTGCTAATGGTCATATTCGCACCACCAACAGTTACAATCACTAGTTCACTGGCTTCGGTAGATGCTGCCTCGTATCAACTTACTGGTAAGATTTCTCCTGCCGAATCTGAAGTTATGGTCAATGGGGAACGAGCGAAGGTGGTCGGAGATACATTCAGTAGTAATGTTCAGCTAAAAGAGGGTGATAACATCCTCAAGATAGTAATAGTGAGCGGCAGCAAGCGCACGGAGAAAGAAGTTAAAGTCTATAGGTCCACCAAACCTAAAGTGAGCGCTCAAGAACAGGCAGCTTCTCAGAAGAAGGCCCAAGAGGCTGATGCCAAGATAAAGGCCGACGCTGATATAGCAAAGAAGAAGGCTGAAGTGGCCACAGAGCAAGCCAAGAAGCAAGCTTCTGAAGCCAAAATCAAGGCTGCGATTGTTGCACCTGCTCCAGCGCCTACACCGACTGTCACTGTGAGTCAGAAGAACGCTTTGAATAAAGCAAAAAGCTACATCAGTTTCACGGGGTTCTCGCGTGATGGCTTGGTCGATCAATTGGTCTTCGATCAATTTTCGAATGCTGATGCTACTTATGGAGCCGACAACGTAGGGGCGAACTGGAATGAGCAGGCTGCTAAAAAAGCAAAAAGCTATATGGAACATTCATCATTCTCACGTGGAGGTTTGATTGATCAATTGCAGTACGAGAAGTTTACTCTAGAACAAGCCAATTACGGTGCTAACTCGGTAGGTCTGTAGTTTCTCTGTCACAGTCTACCCGGAGACATTAGAAGCTTTCTTCGATACACTAGAACTATGCAAAAACTTGCCACCCGTATCTTTATCTACGCTTCCATCACTTTTGGTTTTGTTGGCATCCTTGTTGTACTCACTGGCTCCGGCCCGGATAAACCAGATTCCCATCTAAGCGAAGTATTGATAAAACTCCTTTTTATCAACGTTTTTATTATCTTGCCTTCTTTTGCGCTGAGTGTGGCCGGCAAGTACCTCAACGGCAAATCTTAAAACTGCCCGATCGTGGGAAGCCGCGTGAGTTTTTGATGGTATGATATTTCCATGAATCTCCTGCATTTTAAGGCCAAAATTGAGATCTATGGCGTGAATCCCTATGTGCGAGTTACGGCCGCGCAAGTTGCGCTGTTGCACAAGGATTGGCACAAACCCATGCCGGTGCTGGTGCAAGTGAATGGTCAGCCCAAGCCTGCGTGGAGCATCAACATGATGCCCATGGGCAATGGCGATTTTTACCTGTATTTGCACGGAGATGTGCGCAAGGCATCGCACACTCAAGTGGGCGATGGGGTCGAGGTGGAGGTGCGTTTTGATCACTCGTACCAAAACGGTCCGCAACACCCCATGCCCGAGTGGTTCCAGGTGTCCTTGGCCCAGAATGCAGTTGCCCAAGCGGCCTGGGACGCCCTTATCCCCAGCCGTCAAAAAGAAATGCTGCGCTACTTTGCGTCGCTCAAATCCGACGAAGCGCGTGAGCGCAACTTGCAGAGAGCGCTTCATGTACTTTCGGGCCACGAAGCTCAGTTTATGGGTCGCCCTTGGAAGCACGGCAAGTAATGGTCAAGCGTAGCAAACCTCAGCTCCCAGCTCAGCTTGAAGTTGGCAAGGATGTGCAGTTTTGGCCCGAAGCGTCTTTGCAAGGCGCGCATTTTCTAGGCGCAGATATAAGTGGTCTAGCGGCGCAGAATGTCAGCGTGGATGAGTGCAGCCTCGAAAAAGTGCACGCCGTGCAGGCCAAGATGGAAAAAGCTCAATTCACAGATACACTTCTCAAAAAGGTGGATTTTTCTGGTGCCCGCTGCAGCGAAGGTTCATTTATTCGTATTGAAGCCAGTAATTCCCGGTTTGCTGGCTGGGATATCAGTAAGGGCGTGATCAAAGACGCCCTCTTTGCGGATTGCAAGTTGGATATGGCGAACTTTCGTTTTGCCAAACTTACCCGCGTCAAGTTTGTGGGTTGCTCGTTTTTTGAAGCGGACTTTCAGGCTGCCGAACTCCGCCAAGTTGAATTTAGCGACTGCATTTTGGAAAAGACGGAATTTGCCAATTGCACGCTTAAGGACGTGGATTTGCGCACTTCTCAATTGCTGGATATTGGCGGGTGGACTTCGCTCACACATGCCAAAGTGGATATGGCTCAGTTGGTGGCAATTGCGCCCCAGCTGGCCATGGCGCTAGGCTTGGTGGTTGAAGAGTAGATGTCTTTCGTCCTTTTGGACTCATCAGCATAAGTACACACTTATGGAGACGGAGGAGGGAGTTGGGGAGCACATGGGTGGAGTCGCTTGCGCGACCCCGGACCCATGGGCTCACCCATCTCGACCTTCTCGGGTGGCGCTTCCCAGTTAGGGGAGCGTTGAAACGCAGGCGTTATGCCTGGCACATATTCTCGGCCTTGTGGGCGAGAATTCATTCCTCAGTGCAGGAGGAAGCGTAAGAGGGTTAGCTCTTCGGTAGATTGCAGTCGGGGTGATGTTCAGCCGGGAGCTGGGTCACGTTGGCGAACCAGTCTGAAGTCCGGATGGACCAGGCTTGAACGAACTTCTTGCTGAACATGTAGATCGAGCCGGGATAGGCCTCGAATATGATCGGCTGACCAGGGTAGACCGTGAAGGTCTGACCGCCCTGGAGAGTGATGGTTCCGTGATCTGTACCTTTGACCTTTTTGGCGGAGGCCGCAGGCAGGTCTTGGGGACCGGCGTTGAATCCCGAAAGGGTATCGAACGTCAGCCCGCAGTTTCCGGAAGCCAGGAGGCTGCCGTCGGACTTCACCAGCGTGAGCTGGCTCGGGTGCTTCTGATCCACCGGGTTGGTGAAGTCGAAGCGATCGGCGAGCTTGGCGAATTCCGCCTTGGGGTCGGCCGTGGCCTTGGCGGCGGAGGGGCGGGTGCCCTTTCTCGTGCTGTCCCTGGCGTTGTCGCCGTTGGACTGGCTCTGGGTGGCCTCGTGAGAGGTTGCACTGAGCAGGGCTCCCATGGCGGGCACGAGCAGGAACGTTCCGACCATGAAGAAGGTCAGGAGGAACCCGGCCCAGTAAGCCTTACGGTTCTTGGGTGCTTCTCGAATACTCAAAGCGTGATCTCCTCTTCGTAGTCGCGGACCCAGCTTCTGATCTCGTCCTTGAGCTTGTTGTCGGACATGTCGGCGAAGGAACTTCGACAGTCGCTGAACAGCTCGTTGGCGCGAGGTAGCAGGACATCGCGGTCCGCAGAAGGCTGGTTAGCCTCGGCGATCCAGCGGAGGGCGGTGGCACGTTCGCGGTCGTCGACTTCGTTGTCGATGGCCATGTTCGAGACGAGCGCCTTGGCTTCTTCGAACAGCTCTTCGAGCTTGGTCGGTCGGGGGCCTCGGCTTCTGCCGGGGTTGTCACCGTCGATCTTGGCCATCAGCCAGCGGACGCCGTCCCACAGCTTGCTTGTCGCAGTTCCGCCGAGGTGGCAGAGGAAGGTCACGATGACCAAAGCGAAGAGCATGCCGATGGTGACGAGTACGCCGAAGGCGAACAAGGAACCCACGAACATGATGCCGACGAGCAGGAAGATAGAGGCCGCGATGAGCCGCCTCGTGTTGGTGTCATCCAACGACTTTCTCCTTCGTAATGAAGAGGAACAAGCACGTGCGGTAGGGAAGTAGTATCACCTCAATCTGTTAATGTACACTTTTACGCATATATATTATAGCATAAATAACAATAAAATGCAATGTAGCACCACTGTTGTGCGTGCAGTAACGTCTCTGCTCTTCGTTTTGGTCAGAAATGGGTGGTTTGAGAGGCGCAATTGGCTAAAAAACGTAAGCGTAATTGCTTTGCTTTTTGCAGGCTTTTATAGTATAATTTTGGGTAAATCTAAGAGGTAAGCTATGGAACAGAGTGGCAGCGTATTGCTCCTCCAAGTACCACGCACAAATGACAAGAAGGCTCTGGCTGCCGAGCAGATGTTCGCCAGCTTGCAAGGCCTTCTTACTCAAGCTACGCCCAAAAAGTTCTTTTCGAGCGCCCCCTTACGTGAACGGTTAAGCTTTGAAATGGCCGTGATCGACCAGCGCATTGGGTTTTATGTCTGGGTGCCAACCTACCTAAAAGAATTTGTCCAAGAGCAGATTTACGCGCAGTACCCGACGGTACAGATATCTGTAGTTGAAGATTACGCCACGGCCAAGCAAGACTTTTCCACCGAAATCATGTGCGAATTGCACTTAATGGCTAATGACGTGCTGCCGATCAAGACCTTTCAGAGCTTTGAAGTTGACCCGTTAGCAGCAATTACGGCTACTCTTGCCAAGTTTGGCGCTGACGAAGAAGCCTGGCTGCAATTAGTGGTACGCCCGGCTGACCCTCGCTGGCACAAAAAGAGCGAGCAGTATCTAAGCAAGCTCAAAAATGGGGCGACTGGAAGTTCACCCATGGATTTGGCTAAAGCTCTCTGGAAACCACCTGAACCGGGCAAAAAAGAGTCGCCCTCCATGAAGGAATATGACAAGTTACGCGTGGCTGGCGCTGAAACCAAGGGTGAGAAATTGGCCTACGAAACCGTGTTGCGTATTGGCTACCGGGGGAATACAAGTCCCCAGCAAGCCCAATTACGGCTTAAATCGATCGCGGCCAGTTACCAGCAATTTAACACCACGTACCAGAATGGTTTTGTCCAAGGGAAAATTGGCGGGCAGGAACTGTTTCAACAATATGTTGAGCGGGCATTTGTGGGCAAAAGCGGTGTGCTCAATATTGAAGAAGTGGCGACGCTCTATCACCTGCCGCACACTAATGTGGAAACACCGTATATTCTATGGGCCAGTTCGCAAACGGCTGAGCCGCCGGCAAATCTTCCCCTAGTCACTAATGAGCACAATCCAGATATTAGTGCGATTGCGGTCACGAACTTCCGTGGCCAAAATGCCGGCTTTGGCTTGCCGCGCAGCGACCGAGGTCGTCATCTCTACATTGTAGGACAAACTGGAGTGGGTAAATCTGGTCTATTGGAACTACTAACCATCTCTGACATTTACAGTCCTTTTGGTTTCGCGGTTATTGACCCACACGGCGATTACGCGCTCAACATTCTGCGACGTATTCCACCTGAGCGAGTAAACGACGTGGTCTATTTTAATGCCGCAGACACTGATTTTCCGATTGCCTTTAACCCCCTGGAGGTGCATGACGAGAAGCTCAAAACACACACTTCGTCGGAACTGATCGGGGTCTTGAAGCGTCTTTTTGGTGAATCTTGGGGGCCGCGCCTGGAATATATTTTGCGCTATACCTTATTGGCACTGCTGGATTACCCCAATGCGACCATGCTCGATATTACGCGCATGCTGACTGATCGCAAGTTCCGCAACGAAGTGATCACCTATGTTGGTGACCCAGTGGTGCGCAACTTTTGGGTAATTGAATTTGCCAGTTGGAATGATAAGTTTGCCACCGAGGCAGTGGCCCCAATTTTAAATAAGGTTGGTGCTTTTACGGCTAACCCCTTGGTGCGTAATATGATTGGCCAGCCCAAGAACAGCTTTAATATCCGTCAGATTATGGATGAGCATAAGATTCTGATTGTGAATCTGTCTCGGGGACTGGTTGGTGAGGATAATGCCGCGCTGCTCGGCGCGCTGATTGTGACCAAAATACAGATGGCCGCCATGGGTCGCGCCGACATTGAAACAAATGAGCGTGTGCCATTCTATCTGTATGTGGACGAATTCCAAAACTTTGCCACTGATTCTTTTGCCACGATTTTAAGTGAAGCCCGAAAATATGGGTTGTATCTGACGGTTGCCAACCAGTACATTGCCCAGATGATCCCCACGGTCAAAGACGCCGTGTTTGGAAACGTGGGATCGGTGATTGCCTTTCGCATGAGCGCGGATGATGCCAGGGTGATGCAGCGTTATTTTGAGCCAAAATTCACTGAATACGATATGATCCATTTGCATAACCGGGCGTTTATTATCAGCCTGACCGTGGAAGGGGAGAAAGCGCCGGCATTCTCCGGCATTACCCTGGATTTACCGCCCATGACGGCTGACAACACTGCTGCCATTGTGTTTGCCAGTCGCAGTGCCTATGCGCACGATAGGGAGACGGTTGAACGCCAGGTGCACTACCAATATGATGAACCAGCTATTCCAACCAAACCACGCCGTGCGCCAGTTGCAGCTGCGCCAGCATCGCGGGCAAATGCGGTAATTGAGCAGCTTCCTCAGGCCGTGGCAACCATCAGTGCTGCCGACAAGCTACGATTTAGTCGTAATGCCCTATTGCGTCATTACGGTCACCCTTTGCCCGAAGGTGCAATGTTGCCAAGCGAAGGCGAGGGGGTCAAGAAGCGGCGCCGTCGCCGCCGCAAGAAAAAGACGTCCACTGACGAAGCGTAATCTGTGTAATTAAAAAGTGCTCCGCTCAATGCGCAGCACTTTTTAATTGTGTGTCGCAGTTGCTACGCTGCCGCCGCAGCGCCCATGGCTGCTTCGGGCCACATGAGGTGAATGGCTTTTTTGCCCTTCGCACTCAGGCGAATCCAGAGCCCATATGGTGATTGGCGGCTGATGATCAACCCTTTGTGGTGGAGTTCCTGAATAATGTGGGCGAGTTGCGCGGTTCCAAAGCGCATTGTTTCGGCCAAAGACATAAAGTCTTCGCCGCCGCTCTCGTTCACTTGCTGTAATACAACGGCATATTCGGCGGGGAGGTTGATATGTTTCATAACGTTCTCCTTTTCTTACCTTTTAACCACTTGCAGCATAGAACTCAATTCTTAGAAAATGCTTATGTTGCACTTAATTCAACGAACGTTTGTACGTACGCCTCTCTGTAAAGATCGGTAAAAAATACTCAAAATTGTGGAAATTAGAGGAGGAGATCGTCGCTGGCCGCAATAAATATGCTGGTGATTTTGCCGCAAGTATCAAAGTCAAATGAAACCACCATGCTGTTACCAGATTTTCCCACATACGTATTGTCGTCAAAATAGGCGTGGTAGAAACTTGCTTCATAGCTGGTAATAGTTGTGGTTGGTAAGGCAAAATTCCAGGGAGTAGTGGCCGTGTCGAAGTAGTTAAGACTCAGCACGGCCTGAGCAGGTGTGATTGGGCCTTGGCCTTCGGAGGCGGCCAGTATGACTTTTATTGGATTGGTCATAAGGCTTTGAAGAGAAGTGTAATCCTTTGCATCCATGGCATGACGAATGGCTGTCTTGGTAGCTTCGGTCACCGTGGGGTCGCAAGGGGGTGTGGTGGTCTTTTTGCTCTCGCTCGTGGTTAATTGCGCGTTGAGCTTGGCGGTCAGTGTGTCGACTTTTGTCTGGAGATGTTTTATTTCGGCATCACGTTGCTGATGTCTGGTATGGCACTTTTGTAATTGCCAGGCGCTTATTGCCAGTAGTGTACTCAGCAGTATGAAAGCGATAATAAGCGCAATCTTGGTCCACCTCTTCTTTTTTGGTGCGTGCAGAGGCGCGGCTTGTGCAGTGTTTTTTGTTGTCATTTTCCCAACCCTTTTATCTTCTTTATACTACTTGACCACCACTTACTGCGTCAATGAGCAGCTATTTGTGTGTCGTGCGTGTGTGGGTTATGCTTAGATCTGCATTCGCGCGATGCAAGCAAAATGTAAAAGGAGAGTACATAAATGATTGTTGATAAAACAACTCTACGCGAAATTAAAAAACTGCTTTCAGGCGACCAGAGTGGCACCGAGCGCCCTCGTCCAACGAGCCCAGCAAAGCGAGTTGGCCTCTAGAGTCATCCAGTGGAACCCTGATGTCGGCTTAGGCTGGCATCAGGGTAATTCCTGCATAGATGAGTGAAGTGCATTTACCGTTTTTGAAATTGTAGTGCACGGTTTCACCTTCGGTAAATATACTTCCTGGGGTAGTGATGTGGAGTTCGGTAGGACTTCTCACTTGTAGTTCATCAGCCCAGCTAAAAGGGAGCCAATCAGTGCAATCAATTGCCACAATGCGTTCATGGGTGGCCAGTATTTCGACTGTACTAAATTGATTGACGGCACGTACATTGAACTTGGCCAGGTTAGCGGGAACTGGTTGGGTTGCATGGGTGGCAAAGAAGGAAAGGGCTTCAAAAATCCCTTGCACAATGGTTCTGGCTTGGGCATCCTTGCAGTTGGCAGCTACGGACACGGCAATATGCAAATCGGGGCTGAAAAAAGTTGCTGATTGATGGCCTAGCGCATGTCCGCTGTGGCCCATGAGCGGTCCTGCCGAAGAATCCAAAATCTCAAGCCCTAGCCCGTACTCAGTACCTTCATCTAAGCCTTTCTTTACCAAGGCCTGTGTATGCATGGCTTCTTTTTGAGTATGAGACTTCAGGAGGGATGAATTGCCAAGATACGCTGCCAGGAAACGGCACATGTCTGTTGGCGTGGACCAGATTCCAGTCACCGCATTAAATGCCTTGGCATGGTGTAGTTTGGGCAATTCCTGACGCTGGCGGTCAAAGGCTAGGGCATAACCTGTGGCAGCTTGGCTGCTTTGCGCGGAAGGCGACCCTATCATGGTGTGGGTCAGTTGCAGTGGCTTAAACAGGTGTGCATCTAGATAATGACGATAAGATTGGGCACTGACCTTCTCGATAAGCTGACCCAGAATCGCAAAGCCAAGGTTAGAATATTTCATGTGCGCCCCAGGCTTATGGACAATCTGCGCCTCCATGATCATGCGCTTTAGCTGCGGGGCAGTGGGAAAGGGGATCATGCCTTGCCAGTAGTCGGCCGTGGCGCCTTCGCGAACAAGTCCGGAAGTATGGCTAAGAAGGTGACGAAGAGTGATGTGACCGAACTGTGGATCAGGGTGTGTATTGAATTCAGGCAAGTGTGCAACCAGCTGGTCATCAAGCTGGATTTTTTGCTGCTCAACTAGTTGCAGCAGGGCTGCGGTAGTAAACATTTTAGCTTGCGAGCCCATACTAAAGAGGTGCTTGGGTGTCAGGCGCGATACCTGGTCATCGCGGGCAAGGCCATATGCCTCGGACAAAATAAGCTGATCATCGGTCATGATTGCCACGCTTAAGCCTGGGATGTCCAGTGTCCGCAAGCGAAAATCGATCCAAGAGCGCAAAAAAGCAATGGCTTGAGATTGGGCAGCACTATTCATAGGGGCAGTATACACGATACTTAAAGCGCCGAATCGTCTTATGTGGTACATTGGAAAGTCGTGGAGGGCAAAGTACGTGCAACAGATTATTTCTCAATTACGCCGCAGTTCATTTTTACGACATAACCTTATTTTCTTTGTTGGCTCACTTGCCACAGGTGCGCTGAATTACCTGTATTACCCAGTATTGGGGCGCTTATTGCAGCCAGCTGCATTTGGTGAAGTGCAGGCATTGGTGTCGCTTTTTTTACAACTAAGCATTCTTTTGACCGTGTTGGGACTAGTGACTGTGAATGTTGTGGCCAATTACGAAAGTGCTACCGAACGCAACCGGGTGGTCTTTGAGTTTGAAAAATTAGCGCTTTGTACCAGCCTGGTGGTGTTGCTTGTGGTGGTGGTGTTTAGCCAGCAGCTCAAGCGGTTCTTACATTTTGAAGACACTTGGCCATTTATTATTCTGATGGGCAGTATTGTGGCAAGTGTGCCGTTCATGTTTCGCAGTTCTTTTTTGCGTGGCCAGAAGAAATTTGGCATTGCCTCGCTAGCCACGCTCTTGGGTGCGGGTGGGAAGCTGCTACTTTCAGCGCTGTTGGTGGCAATGGGCTATGGGTCGGCCGGGGCAATTGGGGGCATCGCGGCTGCGCAAGTGATTGCTTCACTGTATGCAGCCGGTTATGCGGCCAAATATGGCTTACGGCGTACGGCCGAAAGCAAGCGTCTGGCTTTGCCGGACATGAAGGTGCTGATGCCTGAATTGAAATATGGGGGCCTGGTATTGGCCGGTTCGCTAGTAGTGACCTTGCAGTACAGCATTGATATTATTGTGGTGAAGCACTATTTTGATGCGCATACAGCTGGTCTTTATGCCGGCATCTCCAGTGTTGCGCGGATTATTTTCTTTCTGACCGCTTCGATTGCCTTAGTATTGCTTCCTTCAATTAAGCTCAAGCAACCTGCGGCCCAGAATCGTCAACTGTTGTGGAAGTCACTTGTTTTATTGGGTCTGGTGGGCGTGCCAGCCTTGGCGGTCTTTATGATTACCCCTGAAACCGTGGTGAGCGCCTTGATGGGCAAGGAGTATGCAACGTACGCTGGATTGCTGCCTCGTTTGAGTTTGGCAATCTTTATCATCTCTGTTCTGAACCTCTTTGTCTCATATTACATCGCACTTCGTCGCTACGGCATTGCAATTGTTGCTATAATGGGAGCTGTTGTCACTTATGGATTAATGGCGGGTCACCACAGTAGCCTTACGGCCGTAATTGACAGCCTGTTATATGGTAGTATCGCAATGATATGCTTGCTCGGCATCTGGGCCGGGAGCTCGACATTAAGGAGAGGTTCAAAAAGTGACGAGGAGCAAGACAATTCAATCTAGAAATACGTGCGACAAGATATATTTTTTCTTGTCACTTTTACACGATTAGAGATTTCGGCCTTATTTTCATAGCCTGAAAAGAGGCCTTTTTGAGTCGCGGTGCCCATAATTTAAGGAGGGTAATTATGAATATCTTGATCTTTACGTGGAAGGATCGACAACACCCGCTTGCTGGTGGCGCTGAAGTTGTGAACGAGGAATTGATCCGCCGATTGGTTGCTGATGGCCATCAGGTTACCGCTGTTGTTGGCGGGTTTCCTGGTTGTGAGCCAGAAGAAATGGTTGATGGGTATCGGGTGATTCGACTCGGTAATGCCTATACGGTCTATCTGCATGCCTGGCGGTATTATCGCGCGCATTTGCAAGGCTGGGCGGACCTGGTAATTGAAGAAGTGAATACCATTCCTTTCTTTACCCGGTTTTATGTTCATGAGCAAAAACTTCTGTTCTTTCACCAACTGTGCCGCCGTATCTGGTTTTACCAGATGATTCCGCCCTTCAACTTGCTTGGATTCCTGGCTGAACCGCTTTATCTGCGTATGCTGGCAGCAGGCGGCAAGGTTGTGACCGTGTCCGAAAGCACCAAACAAGATTTGGCACGCTACGGTTTTAACCGAGGTGAAATTGAACTTATTTCTGAAGGGATAAGCATCAAACCAGTGGCTAATTTGAATAGTGTTGAAAAATACAACGAACCGACACTGCTGAGTTTTGGCGCCGTGCGAGCCATGAAACGCACGCTTCATCAGGTACAGGCTTTTGAAATTGCTAAGCTGCACATTCCTCGACTCAAGCTCCGGGTAGCGGGCAAACTGAATGGTCGCTATGGTAAAAAAGTGTGGCGCGCCATTATGAAAAGTCGCTTTAGCGATGATATTGAGTATGTTGGCGAGGCTACCCCAGCGCAACGCGAAGAACTTATGCAGCGCTCGCATCTGATCATGCAGACGGCAGTTAAAGAGGGCTGGGGACTGACTATTACCGAGGCAGCCAGCCAGGGAACACCGGCCGTGGCCTACAACGTGGACGGGTTGCGGGACAGTATTCGCAACAACGAGACGGGGATTATTACTGATTGCAATCCATCAGCCTTGGCCCAGGGGATTGTGAATGCCCTACGGGATGAGCAGGCCTATACTGCGATGCGGAAGTCAGCTTGGCGGTGGAGTCAGGACATCACCTTCGAACAATGTTATAGTGACTTTAAACGGGCATTGGAGCTGGCATGAAGAATCCCTTAGTTTCGGTGATTGTGACCACTCGCAACAGCGAAGCAACGCTTGAGGCTTGTTTGCATTCTGTGCAGCAACAAACCTACACGCCGCTGGAAATTGTGTTTGTTGATAATTTCTCAACAGATCGTACAGTGGAGATTGCTCGGCAGTTTACTGATAATGTCACCATCAAGGGCCCGGAGCGAAGTGTGCAGCGCAATGAAGCAGCGCGTCTTGCTAAAGGGGAATATATAGTGGTAATTGACTCTGATATGGAATTAACCCCGACAGTTATTGAGTCATGCGTGGCCCAGTATCGCCATGATGACACGGTTGAAGGTGTGGTTATTCCGGAAGAGTCATTTGGTGAAGGATTCTGGGCACAATGCAAAAAGCTGGAGCGATCTTTTTACATTGGCGTAGACTGGATCGAAGCCGCTCGGTTCTTTAAACGACAGACTTTTTTGGAAGTTGGTGGCTACGATGAGCAGCTAGTGAGCGGCGAAGATTGGGATTTGGCCCAACGAGTGGCAGCCAAAGGTCGCATTGCGCATGTTGATGCCTTGATTATGCACAATGAAGGTCGGCTGCAATTGCTGAGTACACTCAAGAAGAAGTTTTACTATGCGGGTCAGTTCCGACAGTATACGGCAACTACGAGCGTCCCGGCTGCCCATGGGAAGCAGCCAACAAATATTGTGTTACGGCGTTTTGGGCTTTATTTTTCTCAGCCAAAGCAGTTGTTTAAAAAACCACATTATGGTCTTGGTATGCTGTTCATGAAAGTAAGCGAGTTTGGCTTCGGTGCCCTTGGTTACCTGGCGGCTAAAAATAAAAAGCAGGTATCATCTTCATGACAAAGGTGCATTTTTCTCCCGATGCCTTGCAGGCTGAACGTCGCAAAGGGTTTGAAAACGAAGGGCTGCTGAACGCCTATATTTATCGACCTTTAGCATTACAATGTACGATGATTGCTGCCAGGTTACGGGCAACGCCCAACCAGCTGACGCTCATTTCTTCATTCTTTAGTCTCGTGGCAGCTGGCTTTTTTCTTACTGGTAACTACAAGTTGATGCTGTGGGGACTACTTCCTTTTCACCTTGGCAAGATTCTGGATTGCGCCGATGGGCAATTAGCTCGACTCACCAAACAGGGGTCGGCGCTTGGTGCATTTCTTGATCCTTTTCTTGATCGAGTTGTTGATATTGCAACGCTTCTGGCTTTGGCAATTGGTTACCGAGCCGCCACGGGCAGCGAAGTCGCCGTATGGTTGGTTTTCGCGTTTGTGGTCGCGTGGTTCTTTGGTGTTTATTTGGAAAAAGAGTCAGCTGGCAGTCAGCGAAATATGGATACACTGCGAGGCACGACCAGTACATTGCCGCCCATGGTGCGCCGGTTATTGAAGTGGGACGGTGGTTTTTCGGGGCTAATTACCACGCTGGCAGTAGTTTTCAATCTTATTCCGTGGGTTATTGGGCTATTTGTGGTAGTTGCGGTGCTGCCCGTGCCTATCCAGTTTAAGCGCCTATATGGAGAATTGAGGGCGCGCGGGTGAAGAAATTAGCTGAGGTGTGGCAGCGCGTTCGCGACTCCCTGGAAGATAATCCTAAACTATATATTATTGCCCTAATTGCAATTGCAATTGTGACGCATATTCAGTGGTTTAATCCGTTAAGCGTCTTGGAGTTTGGCGACTGGCAATATCGCCCAGATGAACAAGTGCAGCAAATGCTGACCGCCTGGAATAGCTGGGTGCCGTTTAATAACTTTGGTGAAGTAAACATCCTGATGTCTGGCTTCCCTTTCCGGGGGTTGGCATGGGGCATTATTACGAGCCTTGGGTTTACTTATGATATCGCCACCAAGCTGACCCTCTTTATTCCGGTGGCTCTGGGTGGGTTTTTGGCTCCGTACTTTTTGGGTAGGCGGTTATTTAAAAACAACCTCATCGCCTTTACACTGGCTTTGTTCTATGGCTCAACCACGTATTTCTTGATTATCCAAACGGCACACTTGCCCATCGGTATTATCTACATGCTCCTGCCATTGTTGCTGCTCTTCTTGGATAAAGCCATGGATGAGAACCGCATGCGTGATTGGCTCGTGCTCACCCTGATTTTCTGTGTGGGTATTTTTTATGAAGTGCGGATGATGTACCTTATCGGGCTGTTGTTAACCGCCTACTTCTTTGTGTTTGCCTTTACCCGTGGGGTAAATATCAAACACTACCTGAGGCCCATAGGGGTCAGCCTGGGAACGATAGTATTGATCAATATCTTTTGGCTCCTCCCGACCAAAATTGCGGCAGTGTCGAGCATTGGTGATGTGGCCTCTCGTGGCTTATTTGGTGATTCACTGTTTAACATCTTGCAGTCGCTGACATTGATGAAGTGGAACTGGACCGGCACCCTGATTGATCGCACCTTCACGGCTCAACCTATCCCGGTGCATCTGTGGATTATCCCTTTAGTAGTGGCTGTGGGGATTATTTTTGCCGAGCACTATCGCAAACGCATGCTCTTTTTCCTGGTGATTACCGTGCTTGGACTGCTGCTTTCCAAGCAGTCGGCCGAGCCGTTCCCGTTTTTGTACCACTGGCTGTACAATAACTTCCCTGGTTTTGTGCTTTTTCGCGAGGCCTCGAAATTCTACGTGCTCGTTGCCTTTGGTTATTTTGGACTACTCGGCTATGGCCTGGTGGCACTTCGTCAGCGTGACTTCAAGATTGGACATTGGAAGCGCGCCTATGGCTATTACGCCAGTATCGTGCTCATCTTGCTGGTGGCCGGGCTTAATCTTAAGCCGGCATTTACAACTGAGCTTGGGGGAACGTTCAAGCAAGCGCAAATGCCCGATGACTATAAGAAGCTGAAGAAATTTATTACTGACCAACCAGAATATTTCCGTACCTATTGGGTGCCGCGTGAATCGTGGTGGGGCTATTATGATAACCTCCATCCAAAAGTGCGGAGCGTGGATGTGCTGCAAAAAGAATGGGAGCCCATGCTGAGTTCAATGGGTAGCGGGCATGGTTATGATTTAGCCAAAGGCAATGTGGAGATTTTCCAGCAACCTTATTCGGCCCAGCTATTTAAGAGTGGGGCAGTGAAGTATGTGATTGTGCCTATTCGCGATAAAGCCAATGATGATGATTTCTTCGGCTCGTATGGGGACGACCGCCAATACTATATTTCGGCATTGGATAAGATACCGTTTCTCAAGAAGATTAATATAGGGACGTCTGGAGTGGTGGTGTATGAAAACACGCAATTCCGGCCTTATATTAGTGCCACAACCGAGGTTTTTGATATGCCTGCAACGGTGAAGCTACCGACCGAACTGCCATTGTTCTTTGACCAATTTGCCACTGATTTTCGTGTCTTAGAGAAAAAGCAAACTCACCAGGACGGGTGGGCCGGTACTGGACTTTACCAGCCGCTCTTTACGGCCGAAAGCACATTTACGCCTGGTAGCGTAGTGCAAAAGACCACTGTGAGTGAGTCATCAGACTTGGTGGCAGATGGCCGGGGACGTCAGCTCAGTTACAAATTGAATGGCTCAAGCTTGGCAATTCTTGAACGCCCGGCAGGAAACATAAAAGTGAATAACCAGGTGCTCACGGGAAAAACAGCGAGCAGTGCGCCGCTTTTGCAAACCACTCTTTTGCCAAAAAACGAATATTTCGTCGGTCTGGATACCATGCTCATTCCGGTGGATAAGAAAGTGCCAGAGCGAACTTTGGGTTGGGTGAGCAGTGGTGTTAAGGTCTACCAGGCCAGTGCGCAGAACCGCATTCCTAATTCTGATTTTGAGAAGCAACTGTGGGAGCCAGCAGTGCGCGATTGTAATAATTACGATGGCGATCCGCGCCTTGGTATGCGACATACCAATGATGGACGCAAAGATGGTAACTATTATTTGCAATTGGCTGCTACGCGTCACACCGCCTGTACGGGCCAGCGAAACATTCCAGTCACGGCTGGCGCGCACCTCTTTTCATTTGAATATCAGAATGAGGGTGGGCAAAAAGCCGGATACAAATTGACGTTTAACGATGACAAAAAGACAACTATAGAGGCTGATCTGCCAATTGGTGATGAAGCGTGGCACAGAGTGACCAGGACAGTGATGGTCCCGGATGCAACAACGGTTGCTATCGAAGTATATGGGTATCCAGATCAGGACCACTATATGAACTCGCTGACACGCTATGACCATTTCCGTTTGTCACCACTGCAGCAGATTGCTGCAGTGCCCGCGCTCCCAAGTACTGCTTTGCAAAAAGTGCCATTAACCCCAGGTTCGGCGACGTTTAGTTACGAAAATAGCAGCTACTCTTTTGCCAATCTCATTCCGAATGCTTCGCTTGAAGAGGGCTTGTGGCAGAAGAAAGTGGGTGACTGCAATAACATGGACAGTAACCCGGATATTGGGATGAGCCACAGTAAAACAGCGCTGGATGGTAAGCATTCCTTGCAGCTTGAAGCCGCAGCGCACATTGCTTGTACTGGGCCACCGGCAATTGCAGTGAAAGAAAATACCACGTATCAGCTTCAATTTGCCTACCAAAGTGCTACGGCGGATAATGCCAGTTATTACATTGCCTTTAATGACCCGGCCAATACCACTATCCAGGAAGGCTTGCCGCTCAAAAACACGAAGTGGCAAGCAGTGCGAAAAGAGATGAGTGTGCCTTGGGGGGCGACCAAAATGACACTCGTTGTGTATGCCACGCCCAACACCTACAGCACCCAAAAAGTGTCGGTGCGGTACGACGCCTTCTCTTTGGTGGAAATGCCGGGCGCGCTGTCACATTATTATGTAGTGAAGGAGCCTGTCAAGAAGATCGTCGCCCCTCAGGATGTTAGTTTTAGTATTGTAGGACCTACTAAGAAACGTGTGTATGTGAAGGGTGCGACCACGCCTTTCTATCTGACAATGAGCGAGTCGTATCATGATGGGTGGCGCATGGTGTTGGCTGACCAGGCTGCCAAGGGTCCGCTTGCGAGTTGGTGGCCACTGGCCAGGCCGCATACGATTGCCAGCAGTGCTCACGTTAAATTGAATGGCTTTGTGAACAGTTGGTATGTGGATCCCGAGGCCTTTTGCAAAGGAAGCACAGCGTGCCGTCACAACAGTGATGGGTCATATGACATTGAAGCGTTTATTGAATTTGCACCGCAACGGTGGTTTGTGGCCGGGAGTATCGTCAGCGGCTTGACTGTGATGGTGGCAGTCGGCTACCTTGTGTATCAGCGTCGACGGACGCGGGGAGATGCATGAGATATAAGAAGTGGCTGCCGTATGTGGTTTACACGCTAGTAGCCCTCGCGGTTATGGCGCCCTGGCTGCGCCCCGGCTTTATTCTGACCATGGATATGGCGTTTACCCCGAATATGCCCCTGCCAAATTATGTGGGGAACACCTATCTTTTTTACGCCATGCTTCATTTTGCTCACCTGCTGATACCGGCCGAAGTGCTGCAGAAGATTCTCCTTTTTGCCGTGCTCTATGGAGCGGGACTGGGAGCGCATCGTCTTTGCTTGTCTTTTTGGCCGCGCGTGCAGCGGGAGGGGGCATGGCTGCCCTATGTTGCTGGCAGTTTGTTTGCGATTAATCCATTTGTCTACACGCGGCTAATGGCCGGGCATTATCTGGTGCTGTTGGGCTATGCACTTTTGCCATTTGTGCTTGCGGCACTTCTTGCCTTTTGGCGTGATCCTACGTGGCGTCGCGCGGCAAAGGTGGTGGGGTGGTCTGTAGCGGTGAGTATTGTTTCAATTCATGCTTTGGGTTTTGTTGTTTTGTTGGGGGGTGTGCTCGGCATGCTTACCGCATGGCAACAACGCCACCATCGGCAGTATCTGCAACAGCTTGTAGTAAAGTGCGGTGCGATTGTCCTGGGGTTTGTAGGGTTGAGCGCCTATTGGTTGCTGCCCACGCTTCGTGGCACAAGTCAACTTGCGCATACGGTGACGAGCTTTACTGCAGCTGATACCCAGGCCTTTGTGACAGTTGGCGGTAGTCTGGTTGGCCGGCTAGTAAATGTGTTGAGTCTTCAGGGCTTTTGGCAAGATAGTCGCGAGCTTTATACCTTGCCCCATGAGCAGTTGCCGTTTTGTGCGCTGGGCGTGGGGGTGTTGTGGCTCCTTGTGGGCGTGGGTTTTGTGGCGCTGTGGCAGCAGCGTCGGTTCCATGCTGCCATGTGGGCCGTGGTTTTAGTCCTAGCGGCCTGTATTGCGGCTGGGTTAGGGCACAACTGGATGGTGGCCCATATTCCTTTCTTTGGAGGCTACCGTGAGCCGCAGAAGTTTGTGGCGCTGATTGCACTCTGCTATGCCGTGCTTGTTCCTGGCGGCCTGGCCTGGCTGGCAAAAAAATGGCAAGATCATCGCCCAACACTCCATGCATTGTTGCCGGGTGCGCTTCTTCTACCTATAGTATTGGCGCCCTCGCTTTTATGGGGTTGTGCTGGACAACTTAGTCCGCATCGCTATCCAGAAAGTTGGGAGCAGGTAAACAAGTATCTGCAGGAGCATGCCGCGCAGGCAACTTCGCTCTTTTTGCCCTGGCACCAGTACATGGCTTTTGGTTTTGCCGAGCGTATTATTGCCAATCCCGCCCCAAGCTTTTTTACTTCCACAGTGGTGAGTAGTAGTGACCCGGAGCTTGCCGGTGTGCAGCCAGATGTGGCAGCCACGCCCTTGCAAACTCTCGGCCGTCAGTTAGCGCCCGATGCAGTGCATTCGCCACTTTTGGGTCATGCATTAGCCGCCGAGCAGGTAAAATATATTGTAGTTGCCAAAGAATTTGAGTTTGCCAAATACGATTATCTGAACCAGCAACCTTATCTAAAGAAAGTGATGGATACGCCGAATATGGTAGTGTACCGCAACACCGCATTCAAGGAGACGCCCTAATGGAATATAAGCCGCGCCCTACACGCGCTGCCTCTACGGAAGGGGTGCCGCCGCACGCGCTCGCTCGCCAGCAGTTGCGTTCTCCCAAATCGTTAGAAGGCTTTTGGCGCACGCCGCCGAAGCCCCCAAAAACCGCCGCACCACTGCCTCAGCAGCCGGTTGTAAAAAAGCAGCCTGCAGCAACGCTCAAGCCAGCTGCGCCAGCTCCTTCTGCGCCACCAATCCTGGCACAAAAGAAGGCGAAAAGGCGACTACAGTGGCTGTGGATGCCGCTCTATGCCATTGCGGCCATGGCTGGTGGATTTCTGATCCAGTCTTTGTTTGTAGGCCAGCTGCTTTTAGTAGGCTATGCCGTGTTTGCCTGGTGGCGGCGGATTCCGAGTAGCACTAGTTTTGTGATTGCCTTGATTACCTCGGGCGCGACTGTACTGTTCTTTACGGTACAGCAGAACGGCCAGCAGGCACAGAATTTCGCCGTGTACACCTTTTGGATTGTTGTAATTGGTACAATATCAATGATTCTTGAAATTCGTCGTGACCAACGTGTCAAGAGAAAAATTAACAGAGGTAAATAGCACAAATTTCTGTGGAAAAACTGTGGACATGTACCGTTTATGCTTAGGAGCCATATTGTCATGGATGGTAAGATAAATATTGGGCACTAACGCAAGGGGGAATAACTTATGCGAGATACGCAAACCCATACGTTACCAAATCGAAAAAAGAAACCTAACAAGCTAGTTCTTGGTGTAGCAGTCATGGTCGCGACTGCATTGATGGGTGTCACAGGAGCCGCAAACGCTGCGGTTGACCGCAATCCAAACGCGCCGAATCCACCAAGCAAGGAAGCTTGTAAGAACGAAGGTTGGAAGCTTTACGGCTTCAAGAACCAGGGCCAATGTGTGAAATGGGTCAACCAGCACAGTGGTAGTGGTTATGGCGGTAGCGGTAACAGCGCTGTTCAGAACAACATCAACCTCGTTATTAATGGTAGCAACAACGTCGTTAATTTCGTCGTTAATATCTTTAACTAACACTCCAACAGTGTAACGTCTGACGTTATATAATATTAAAACGCCCCAAAAGAGGTTTCCATTGGAAGCCTCTTTTGTTTGTGCCATACTTGAGGCCAAAGGAGATCTTATGGAGATTACCCGCTTAAAAGAAGAGGCTCGCCAACTATGGGGCGATGAACGAATGACACTTGACCATGTAGTGATTGCTTTGGGTGTGGTCTATGGCGATCTGTGCCGCCAAGCGCGTGCTCAAAAGGAACAGGGGACATTTGACGAGGGTGAGGTAAAGAAAGAGCTTGGCAACCTGCTTTTCTCACTGGTGCGCTGGTGTGATGATTTGGGGTTTGATGCCGAGGAGTGTATTCGGCTGGCTCAGGAGGCGCAAGCGGCCTATGTCCGCAAGCACAAGACCGACTAGACCATAATATTGACAAAAAATTACTTTTGTACTACCATTAGCTCGTAATTGAGATCTGATAGTTCTCGTGAGTGTAATGGAGGAAATCCAAATGTCTGTGAGTGTCAAAGCTCTTATTGCAGTGGGAATGACTAGTTTGCTGGCTTCAACGCTTGTGGCGCTGCCTGCGCCTGCTCGTGCGTGGCAACCAAAAGGTGTCATTGTAAAGAAAGTCCAAAACGTGACTTCTAATAGCGTGCTTTCTGACGCTGACGAAGAGGCTCAAGCAATTGTGGCTCGTCCTGGTGATACCTTGAAGTATGTGATTGAAATCAGCAATGAAGCCGAAGATGCCGGGGCCAATGGCAACGACCTGACTGGTGTGCATCTTGAAGACACGCTGCCTGTTGGTGTTGAACTTACCACTGACGCGGCCAAACGAACCATCTTGGAAGACCTTGGAACTATCAAGCCAAAACAAAAAATTACCAAAGAATACACCGTAAAAGTCACGGCCACGCAAAATGGCACGCTTATTGATAACAAAGCCTGCTTTAAGGGTGATAGTGCGGCTGGTGACAGTGCGCAGGACGACTGCAATCACGCCAAGGTAAAGGTGACTGTTCCTGCCGAAACGCCAAAGCCTACAACACCAGCTCCCACCAAGCCTGCAGAAACTCCCAAGCAGGAAACTCCTGCCAAGGTAGAGGACAAGAGCAAATTGCCCCAGACTGGTGCCGAAGTTGGTCTGAGCGCCTTGCTTGGCTCAAGCGTACTCGGGTATGCTGGCCACGCATACGTTCGTTCTAAGCATGGCTTAGCCCGTGCGCTTCGACTCAAGAAGTAGCCTGATCTCTGTAGATAATAAAACAACCTTTCGTGAGAGAGGTTGTTTTTATGTAGCGTTGATTTTACATCGCATGCCGCTATCCGTAGTGGTATACTGACTAAGTACTAACAAAAAGAAACCACAAGAGGCGGAATCGCGTGTAATTCGTGAGCTGTGCCGCAACGGTGAAAGTCCGGAACGCGCTCTTGTTGGAAATCTTCCCGAGCAGGAACCGTGACTTTGTATAAAGCCCTCCTTTTCTGCCCGGAAGAGGAGTTTTTGCAATGTGGGGGAGTTCGGCAGAGGGATTAGGTGAAGGTTCGGTCGCGACTAGGGAGCGTCCTAGTTGGCTGCGGCGCACTTCGCAACGTCTAGGCGAGGCAGTCACGAAGGCCGGACTTACGCGCGCCGCAGCCCTAGACCGGTATACCGAAGGTGCGAGAGAGGCAGCACCGCGCCCCGCGCTGTTACCCGAGCGACTCCATAATCTTGAAGCCGAAAAAGTGCGCGACCTGCTGACCGACGCATCGGAGCGACTGCCCGCGTACATGGAAAATACTTTCGCGTATACTCTGAGCCGCGATGGGCGGGATTTTTATTCGGACACAGGCGAATCCTTAAATGATACATTGGATGGCGGTCTTCGCGCCGCCGAACAAGCTGCCGCAATTGACCCTCGCTGGGAAAATGAGCTTGTACGGCGCCGGCTGGAAAAGACTCAGCACCAGGCCACGCTTGAACTTGCGCAAACGGCTGGGGGCATTCACCTTACTTCCTTTTCTTTGGATGGTGGAAATCTACAGGAAGGGTGGTTTGGGGAATCACCTTTAGAAACGCTCATACGACAACTTAGCCCAGCTATTGACCTGGAAGGGCTTAAAACGCGAGGCCAGCTTGATCCAGATAAAGTGCTAGGAAAGCACTTTGCGCACAAGGGATCGTTGGTCTTTATTTCGATGACTCCTTTGCAGGTGCGGGAAAGTGGAAGGGCGCTAGATGGTGCCTATGATCCGCATCGCCTCAAGACATTGGTACGTGTCGCAACGCCCTTTGACGCAGCCGAGCAGGTGGGGGATATTACTGCCGAAATTCGTCGCCACTATGATGCGATGGTAAAGCAGAAATTCGGTAAAGAAACATACGGTGGCCGGCCAATTCCTAAAGTGACAGCCGAGAATGCCTTGGATTTTATCTTGCGCCAGCCCCATCTTATTGACCAGCATCTTATAAAGGTGCAAGAGATTTTGGCCGCTGGTTTGGATAGCCAGCAATTGCCCTACGAGTTGGATAAATTGCAGTATAACTTTGTGGCCGCAATTGATGCCCTGCTTGATGGGGTCACGCACGCCACACTCGAGGAGGCCGGAGCTGTGGCGCGGGCCGCAGGCAAGACCTTCGACGGTGACTGCCCAAGTAGACAACTCACAGCCGAGGAGCAGCTGCGCTTAGCGGGTATGATGTCGGCTAAAAAACCTTGCTGTCCATTTTGTAATTCGCCTAATTTCAAAGTTGATCCACTTGATCCGGTGTGTGGTGATAAATCATGTAATAATTGCGGCTCCGAAGTGGTGAATGGGCGAGTGGTGAAGCGCCAGCGACACTTAGGCAAGGCCGCGTCGACGCAGGTCAAGCCGGGTCGCGCGAAGTCTCGGCGAGCGACGCGTCGCCCTCCAGGTCGGGCAGATAAAACAACTAAAAAGCCCTAGCCTGGGTGCGGTATACTAGGCATATGTACCGATTTCTTAAAGAGAATTCACTTTCGTTAGTCCTCTTTAGCCTCTTTTTTCTTATGCTGGGTGGACTCAGTATTGCTGGTCATCTGGAATACAATCAGGAAATGGAGAGTCATGCCGGGGCCGAATTAGGCTACTGGCAATATATTGGAAGTGGCAACTTCGTGGAGGCAGTATTTGAGAATTGGGAAAGTGAATTTTTGCAAATGTGGGCCTTGGTAATTTTGACTATTCATCTGCGACAAAAAGGTTCGGCTGATTCCAAGAAGCTGCGTGGCAAAGAGCCAGAAGATACCCGTTCGCGCTATTCGCTGCTTCATGCCAATTCATGGCGCACACGCGGTTTGGCAATGAAAGATGCGCTGTTTTCGCGGTCGCTTGGCCTTGCGTTGCTCGCTTTATTTTTGCTTTCAATCTCGCTGCATGCTTGGGGTGGGGTGGTAGCCTTTAACCACGAGGCCGTGCTTCATGGCGAGGCTCAGTACAGCCTTTTGCAATATGTGACCAGCGCCCAGTTTTGGTTTGAATCACTCCAGAACTGGCAAAGTGAGTTCTTGGCCGTGGGCGCGCTTTTGGTGCTTTCGATCTTTCTGCGAGAACGGGGTTCGCCTGAATCAAAGCCGATCGGTGAACCAAACAGCAGCACTGGCAGTGAGTAGCTACTGCGGCGTAAGACGATAAATTCGGTCATCACCGCTTCGAGCCGCGCCTCGGCCGTCGCGGTTGCTGGTGGTGAAATAGATTTTACCATCCGGGCTTTCGGCAACTTCGCGAACGCGACCAACAGTGACTTCGGCCATTTTTTCATGAGAAATAATTTTATGCGCATCGGTTTTATCAAAGACAATTCGCTGGAGTCCTTCGCCCTTGAGCATGCCAAAGAAATAGTTGCCAGTAAATTGTGGCAGGGTGTCGCTGCGATAAAACATGCCGCTGCCCGGGGCAACGGCGGGGGTAAAGACCAGGAGTGGCGCCACGGTGCCGGCCATGGTGTTGGTGTGTGACACAAGTGGCCAACCATAGTTGGCGCCTTTATCAATAAAGTTTACTTCGTCACCACCTTCGGGGCCGTCAAAACCGGAAGGACCGTGTTCGGTCGCGATTAAAGCATTGGTACCAGGTTGCCAGTCTAGGCCCTGAGGATTACGGTGACCGTAGCTCCAAATAGGTGAGCCGCTAAAGGGATTGTCACTTGGCACACTGCCATCGGCATTGAGGCGCAAGATTTTTCCGCCCAAGGAGTTTTTGTTTTGGGCAATGGCCTTCTCTGTGGCATCGCCAGTGGTGATGTAGAGCTTGCTGTCTGGGCCAAATTTGAGCCGGCAGCCAGCGTGGTATTGCGCAGCCGGAATGTTATCAAGCAACGTGGTTTTTGTGCCGCCATTGGCTTGGTCCTGAAAGCGAATGATTTTATCATGCATGGTGCCGCCTGCTTCGGTGGCCACGCAGGCGTATAGATATTTATTCGTGGTATAGTTGGGATCTTTGGTCATGCCCATCAGGCCTTCTTCGCCACCTGTGGCTACTTCGCTAAATGTGGTCAGCGGCGTGGCTTGAATCGCATTATTTTCAAACACTCTGACCGCCCCGGTGCGTTCGGTGACCAAAAAGCGTGACTCACTGGTAAAGACAATTGACCAGGGCACAAACAGATTGGAAGCAACTTCTTCGACTTTGAAAGCTACTGACGTTGGCTTTGGGGTGGGCACCGGAGTGGGCGTCTTGGGTGGCGTTGTTTGAGCGGTTGGTGGCGTGGATTTGTCTATATCCTTAAACCATTCAAAGTGCACAGCCAGACCCCAGAAAATCAACCCAAGGAGCACGGTTGCGAGTCCACTGCAGAGCAGTGTTTTCTGCCAGGTAGCGAGAACCATAAAACGATGCCGAAGTTGTCTATACATGCTTCCAGTATAGCTTACTCGGTGCTAGTTGGAACGGCGGCGGTACTGCCAGATAGCCAGGGGCATCATAATTGCCAGAATGCCCAATGCCCAAAGCAGAGCCTTGAGTGGGGCGCCATGGCTGTTCATGCCAAAGGAAAGCTCACGGGCCGCATCAACTACAAAGGTGATTGGCTGGTTGCGCACAAACACTTGGAGCCAGTCGGGCATGGATTGGAGGGGGACAAAGGCGGCACTGGCAAAAATCAGTGGAAAGATGAGTAGAAAGCCTGCCACTTGAGCAGTTTCGGCTTCGCGGACGCTCATGCCTATGAGGGCAAAAATCCAGGAAAGCGCATAGCCAAAGAGCAAGATAAGCCCGACCATGGCGGCCGCATGAGCAAATCCTTCGTGGAAGCGGAAGCCGAGCAAACTACCAACCGAGAGGATAATGGCGGCCACAGCCACGTTACGCAAAGTGTCTGAAAAGGTTCGACCAGCAATCACGGCAATACGACTCATAGGTAGAGAACGGAAACGGTCGATAATGCCTTTGCTCATGTCTTCGGCTAGACCAATGCCTGTTTGGAGTCCGCCAAACATGGTGACTTGGACCATAATCGCGGGCAATAGGAAGTTAATGTATTTGCCACCCGGCACCTGTGGCGCATCGCCAATGGCACCGCCGAATACGAAGTTAAAGAGCAACAAAAACATAACTGGTTGGATTGACGAAAACACCAGGAGTTGGGGTAAACGGACATAGCGCAGCAGATTGCGTTTGGTGATTGTCCAAGTGTCACTAATGTTGTAGTAGAGAGTTTTGGCCGGATTCATCGTGTACCTCGCTTTGCTTTCTTGGTTGGGGCAATGGGCGCGGTCTTGCTCCCAGTGAGCGCCAGGAAGACGTCATCCAGGGAAGGTTGATGGAGCGAGAGCGTGGCTACTGAGATCTTAGCGTCATTGAGTTCTTGAACAATGCCCATGAGACTTTTTGAACCGTCGTGCACGGGTACGCGCACTTGTTGAGTAGCCGAGTCAAAGTTGGGTGGTGTTTTGGCCAACTTTTTGACGGCCTGAAGCGCGGCTGCTTGGTCGCTGGGGCGATCCAGGGAGAATTCCACAATCTCACCACCCAGCTGGGCTTTGAGCGTGTCACTGGTGCCTTGGGCAATTACTTTACCGTTATTCATGACCGCAATGGTGTCAGCGAGTTCATCTGCTTCTTCCAAGTATTGGGTAGTCAGCAGAATGGAAGTGCCTTGGGCAATAAGCTCACGGATGATTGTCCATAAATCGAGGCGGGTTTTGGGATCAAGCCCAGTGGTTGGTTCATCCAAGAAAAGCACTTTGGGCTGGCCAACCAAGCTGGCGCCAAGATCAAGTCGGCGGCGCATGCCTCCAGAATAGGTGCGCACAGGCCGTTTGGCCGCGTCGCTCAGGCCGAGCCGTTCCAGCAGGCTATTGGTCCGCTTTTTGGCCTCGGCGTGGGAGAGATGGTAGAGACGCCCGGTCACGTAGATGTTTTCATAACCAGTCAGATATTCGTCAACGGCTGCGTATTGGCCGGCCAAGCCAATGAGGTTGCGTACGGCTTGAGGGTTTTTGACCACATCTTCACCAAGTATCTTAAGTGTGCCGCTGTCGGGTCGCAGCAGGGTGCTGAGCATACGCACCAGAGTAGTTTTGCCTGCGCCATTGGGACCGAGCAGGCCAAATACCCGGCCTTCTTCGGCTTCGAGTGAGACGCCATCCAAGGCTTTGACATCCCCAAAGCCTTTGGTTACTTCTTTGACTTCAAATGCTTTAGGCATCTTTGGATTCCTCCTTGCCGCTTGTTTTTAGTGCTGCTCGTAATGAGCTAAGGTGGGCAGACATATGATTAAGGATTGCTTCAACTTGGCTTGGTGAGCAGATGCCGATGAGATGTTTGCCCTTACCAATAACCAAAACTTTGTCGCCTGGCTTGATGCCAACTTTTTCGCGAGCTTCGGCTGGAATCACAATCTGGCCCTTGGGGCCAACTGTGGCTGAACCGTACAGTTTAAACGCGTGGGCGTCCATAGATGATCCCTTCTCAGGTTATACTTGTTGTACTTGTATAACTTTAGGCTGGTCAAAAATAAGTGTCAAGCTCTTTTGACTTCGTGCGTCAATAGGGTGAGCGCTTGCTGTAAAAGTTGTTTGTTGCCATCCATATATTGCCAGGTGCTGGCGCCCGAAGGGTGGGGAATGGGGATGATGACGGTTTCGGGCAGGGTGCTGAGGCCATACGGCCGAAGCATGAAGCGTTGCCCAATGGTGGTGGCGAGTGTGCAGGTAGGGTCTTGTAATATCTCGCGGATCGACAATATGCCTACCGGAACAATCACGGCTGGCTTGAGGGCGATAATCATCGCTTCCAGACGGGGGCGGCCTGCGCTGATCTCTTCTTCGTTTGGGGCACGATGCGACTTACCTTGGAGGCCGGGAAAGGTATCAACCAGAGCGGTGAATGCAAAATCGCGTAGGGCGACTTCTTGAGAGATGCCCACGCTGGCAAGCCATTTATACAGATGGGTGCGTCCAAAAGGCAGGGGCACGATCACTTTCGGCGGCGCTTGGCCAATAAAGAGCGCCTTGGTCATTAAAAGACCACCACTGCTTGATTACTAAGGTTGCCGTGCACATTCATGTTAGCCATCAGGGCACCCGCGCTTATATAGCTGGCTGAGCCATAGGCTGGATCGGCAACGTAGAAGCCTTGCGGGGCGCTGGGAGTGCCAACCACGCCAATAACGGTGCGGGTGTGCTCGCCTTGCCAGGCCTGGATTGTTTTGCCGCCAGGCGTGGTCCAAGTAAAGAGGGTGGGGTTATATTGGTAGCCCCACACCACTACCGGGTGTCCATCATGGATTTGCTGCGCGATCCAGTTGGCACTCACTCCAGTCATGGCCGTAGCCCCACGGCCAAAGCTGCGCGCGGCTGCCGCTACGGGGAAGTTGTACACTCCGTAGCCGGTTTTATCCCATTGCTTGCCATTGATATCACCCACAAATTGGGAATAGGGGTCGTCCCATTGGCCATTGCTCATTGGTCGAGGTGTATAGCCCATGCGCTGCACAATGGTCATGTCATCACTCATGGTTCCAAAAGTGGCCATGGCCATGCGTAACGCCGAGGCCTCGCAACTAAGCTTGTAGGTCTGGCGGTAAATTGGAGTGTTGAGTTTGATCGTTTGTACTTCAGTGGTAAAGCGCACGCTTGAGGCTTGAGTGCCAGGAACTCCAAAGATAGCTTCGACACCTGGCAGGATCGTGGCCGTATACGTAGTTTGCCAGTCGTAGCCTGCCGGAACAAAGACTAAGGTGTTTCCTTCCCATTTGAAGCTGCCTTTGGTCGCGGGGGTAATGCTAAAATGGGCTTCGGTACTGGCATGGTTGATCTCTTGGTCAAAGCTAAAGCGAATGGCTGCGCCACGGGATACGCCACTGCCAAATGGGGAAGCGCCCACAACCGTGGCTGGCCCAGGGGTTCTGATCTTATAAGACTTATCAGCTTCAATTGTGCCCCCATCTTGACTGGCCAGTCCAGCTTTGACCGTGTAGGTGTATTCTTTATTCCGTTCCAGATTCTTGGGTGTAAAAATGTAATTGGTATTATTGAGCCATTCGCCGCTGCCAGACATGGGGAAGATTAGGGCGTCTTTTTGATCAGTATGCATGGGTTTGTCAAAGGATATGGCGATTTTCTCGTCTGGGTGGAAGTTGGTTTTGCTGGAAGCCGCGACAATTTTAGGTTCGCTAGCGGTCTGCAGGGTTGCTTCCTGTAAGACTTTTTTATTAGCCGTGAGTTTTAGCTTGTAGGTGACCCCTTGCTGCAATGGTTGTTTGGGCTTCCAACGCCAGGTGGTCTTGTTGTCAAAAGAAGCCTGAAGCTCAGTCTGTGGTTCAATCTGTAGGGCAAAGCCTTTTTGGGCAGTGGCGTGATCACTTGCTACAAGGGTAAAGACGGTAGTGCGCCCGATCAAACCTTGAGTAGGGGAGAACGCGGCAATGCCCGGAGCAAGTTCGGTTCGAAAACTGAATGTTTGGGCAGGTATTTCGCGGCGGGAAATTAGGTGAGAAAGGTTGCGGATTTCAATCTTATACTCATGGTTGGTACGGAGTGCTTTGGTAGGAGTGATGGTCAGGGTAGTTTGCCCAAATTTGCCCGAGGCAAACTTGTAGCTAAACGCATCGGCAGGGGTCAGTGTAATTTTGGCTTTGGAAACTTTGACGTCTTTATTTAAGTAAATGGTAAGAGACTTTTGCACAGGCACAATCTTGTTGCCTTGCAATTGAGTGATCACGTTGCCTTCAGTGGCATGAAGTAAAGTGCTGGCGCCGGCAATAGCCCACAGAATAAATAACCCAGAGATTGCAATCCAGAGGTAGAGGTTCTTTACTTTTGGTTTTTTGGCTGCCGACTTGTGGTGGTCATGCAATGAATGCGAATGCTTGCGGTGCCGCTTGGCAAATTGCATATGTTTACAGTATACCCTATGTCGCAAGGGCCAAAACTAATCGTCGCGTTGCTGTAGCTGGAGTAAATGCTTGTCCCGATGACGCTTGAATTCGCTTTTGCGTAGGCCGTTTCGCTTGATAAAGGAGCTGATTTTTTCGCTACCAATGTAGTGCGGCATCATCACGTAGCTGGCACCTTTTTCGTACAACTCGATTGCTTCCTCAACAGTGTCACAATGGCAGATGAGATTGGCTTTGGGGTTGAGGCGCAGGATGTGGTGCACTAAGAAAAGATTAGTGTGGTGGTCGGTGATGGTGGAGACGATCATCTTGGCTTGGCTGATATTCATTTCGGTCAGGAGCTCCAGATCGGTGGCATCACCGTATAAATAATCGACTTTTTGGCGCTCCAGGAGCTCGATAATATCTGGATCATAATCGACGACTACAAAACGTTCTTTCATATTTTGGAAGGTACGTATAAATTCGTGGCCGCCTTTACGGTAGCCAAACAGGACTACATCGTACTTGTGCGTGAGTTCGCGTTTTGGTTCGACTAAGTGTCGTTCAAAGAAGTGAAGATGCTTCTCGATGTAGCTGAATATCTTGTCTGAGTATTTGATCATGTAGGTTGAAGCCGTGATGGTGATGAGCGCGCAAAGAGTAATGACCGTGACGACGTGCTCGGATACCAGGCCGCTTTTGTAACCAAGGACGACAAAGATAAGGGAGAATTCGCTGATCTGGTCCAAGAAGATGGCTGCTTGAAAGCTGGTGCGTTTGGTGTAGCCCATCAGTCCCATGGTGGTCATGATCACTAATGGTTTGAGTATGAGCACAATGGCCGACAGGATGAGCGCAGGCATCCATGCGTCACCCATGTGGGCAACTTGCAGTCCTTCGCCCAAAGCAATGAAGAAAACTACCAGGAAGAAGTCACGCAGCGGTTTGAGCCGCGCACCAATCTCACGCGCGTAACTCATACTGGCCAGACTGACACCGGCAAACAGGGCACCTACTTCAATGGAAAAGCCAGACTTTTCGAACAGAGTTGCAATGCCAAACCCCCAGCCAAGGGCAAAGAGAAACAGGAATTCCTGGGAGCGGGCCAGAAAGTGGCTAATGCGGGGAAGAATCTGGGTCGCAAAGAGAATGAGGATAATGGCAAGCAAGCCGCCTTTGATGGCAAGGCTCCCCAAGGTTGCAATCCAGGAATCGCCAGTGCCCGCGCCAGCAGCCACAAAAATCAGGGCAATGGTGGCAATAAGGTCTTCGATAAGCAGCAGGCCAATGGCAATTTTGGCAAAAAGTCGGGTCTGTTCATGCCGGTCATTCAGGAGTTTGACCACAATAATGGTGCTGCTAAAGTACAGGCCCATGGCCACAAAGATAGATTCTGTGGCCGTGAAGCCTAGCAGCTTGGCGATTAAAAAGCCCACCAGTCCAATGCTAGTGAGCTGTACCAGACCAGTACTAATGGTGACGCGCCCTACTTCGCGGATGATGCGCGTGTTCAGTTCGAGTCCGGTAATGAACAGTAGTAGCGCAATGCCTAGTTCGGAAAATGCTTCAAACGTTTCGGGTGACCCAATTAGGTGAAACGCACTGGGACCCACAATAATTCCCGTGAGGATATAGCCAATAATGAGTGGCTGCCGTAGAAGTCGCATCACAAAGGAGACGGCAACGGCCAGGGCGAGCACAAGGCTTAACTGGGTAAAAATATCATGTGACATGTTTGTTTTTGTAAGGCTTTGTTCAGATTATAAACTAAGTAGTAATCCTGCGCCACCACCGGCGGCAATAATCAAGAGGGCGAGCATCACGGATTCAAGAGCATCACGGGCAGCATGGCCGTGCAATGTGTGCCCACGATACCAGCCGGCAGCGCTCAGTACCACGATAGTCAAGGCAATGCTCGCAAAGATGCCGTAGATAGACGGATAAATAACAAACACGGGGATTAGCACGATACTCGCCATAATCACGTGAGTAGTGAATTGGACGAGGGCAGGCGAAAGAGCGTTAAGAATGACGCGGTGTTTTTCGCGCCCATCAAGTTCATCAAAGGTGTGCTCGGACATGAATTTTATAGAAGCACTATTCACTGCATTGATGAGCAAGCTTACGACGGCCGTAATAATCAGCAGACGACTAGTGGGGTTTTGGAACCAAAGGCCCAAGAGAATGCCGCATGTGGTGGCAAATCCACTCTCGATTCCCTCGAGGAAAGAGAGGAAGCCAGGGAAGTTGCCAAACAAAAAATGGGGCTTGCGTCGGCGATGGGGTCGATGGATGGATGGGTGAGTGTGTGTAGGCATGCTATCAAACTTGAGTGCTGCAATGTATTATAAAGGCAACAGAAGGACTCTACTATGATAACGTATTTTTACAAAAGCCTGCGCGGGACAAAACTTGAAGAGCTTGAGAGTTACCGACCAGGGTCGTGGGTCTACGCTGAAGCGCCTTCGCAAGATGAGCTTGATCAGTTGGTGGAGCATTTCAAACTTGATGCCGGCCACGTAGCTGATGCGCTTGACGAAGATGAAATGCCGCGCTTGGAACGTGAAGGGGATTTGACCTATATCTTCATTCGCTATGCCTATACTGATGACGAATTGCAATTGACGACCGCACCATTGCTCTTTGTGGTTGGCCCAGAATTACTGTTGACTATATCACTACATCCGTTGCCACGTTTACAACGTTTTGTGGGCGGTAAATTAGAGTTTGCCACCACCCAACGTACCAAGTTAGTGCTGCAAATTCTGGATCAAATAGTTGATCAATACGAAGTGTTTATTAACAATATTAGCCGCCAAATTAAGATGATTCGCCAGCGCCTAAAGGTGCACGATATTGGCAATCAGGACTTTATTGACTTTGTGTTGATCGAAGATGAGCTGAACGAATTTCTCTCGGCCATGGCCCCCACCACGGCAATTCTGCGTCGTTTGATGTTGGGGAAGCACATTCCGCTTTTTCCCGAAGATCAAGATATTATCGAGGACTTGTTGCTGAATAACGAGCAGTCTATCGAAGGCTGTCGCAGCAACGTGAAGTCAATTGTGAACATTCGTGAATCATATTCAACAATCATGTCGAATAATTTGAACCGTTCCTTAAAGGTACTGACTGTCGCGACAGTGCTGATCACCATTCCAAACGTGGTGTACGGCATGTACGGGATGAACATACCGCTGCCAGGCCAGCATCAACCATGGGCCTACCCAATGATTATTGGTATAAGTATAAGCTTAGCTGTGCTTATCTTTGTGTACGGGCGTCACAAAAAAATCTTTTAACCTCTCAGGCTCCTCTGGGCGCTGATATGCGTAGTGCTTGCACATATTTGTCATAGTCTGCTACACTCACACTCGTTCGCTTGCTGTGCTACTGCCCTCCCTTTTGTAGCACTGCGAGCGCCAAAATAAAAAACGCAAAAATATAAAAAAGGACTACCCATTACTATGACAGTTCCCATCCAGATTGTGCCTTCACGGCGCAAACGGGTCTATGTAAAAGTGACTCCGGCATTCTGGCTTACCTATATTGAACAGTAGAAAAAAGAGCTTCGGAAAATTCCGAAGCTCTTTTGGTTTTTAGTGATCTTGCTTATGCTATTTTTGGTTTGGATCAGTCTTATTTTCACTGATCGCTTTATCAATGGCGTTGGCAATATCAGTCTTTTCCTTAATGGTGATTTTTTCGCCATTCAGGAAGATGGTTGGTGTCCCGGTGATGCCTAATTTGCTTCCGGACGAACGGTCGCGGTTAATCCGGGTCAAGGTTTCGCCACTGGCGTAATCTTTTTTGTATTGGTCAATATTGAGACCGAGCTCTTTGGCATACCCTTCAAAGATCTTTTGGGCATCGCCAGAAGTAACTGGTGTTTTCCAGGTATCTTGGTTGTCAAAAAGGAGTTTTTCCATTTCAAAAAACTTGCCTTGTTTGCCAGCAGCTTCACCAGCACGGGCACTGGCTAAGGCATTTTGGTGAATACTGGTAAGTGGGAAGTAGCGCTGTACAAAAGTTACTTTGTCACCATATTTGGTGCGTACTGCTTCGAGAGTAGGGTAGAGCCCTTGGCAGGCTGGGCATTCAAAATCAAAGTATTCCATAAGGACAATCTTGTTGTCTTTTGAGCCAGTGACGTGGTCATCGGCCACGATCTTTTTAGGCGTGCCGCTGCCCGAGTTGTTGGCACCGTTGTTGTCGTCCTTAGAATTGCCGGTTAACAGAAAGAATCCGAAGAAGCCGACGATCAGGACAATGATAATAATCCAGGTTTTTTTTGACATATGTTCTCCTCTGATGGCTTATTGTACGGGGATGGCTCAAAAGCTGCAAATTACGTACAATAAGGTTGATGTCTCTATTCAGTCTTATCCTACTGGCTGTAATTTGGCTGAGTGTCGCCGCGATCTATCGAGCACTTGGCCAGCGCCACCCTTGGCAGCTTTTGCAAGGCGACCGACGACGTATTCAACTTATTCGGGGTTTAGAAGAAGTTCGCCATGGACTGGCCCTTTTGTATTGGCTGCTTTCGGTCATGGCTGTGGTCGAGGTGGTTTTGTATTGCCAGGCTTCACATTTTGCGCCAGAAATCGCCTGGACCCTTTTGGCCGCAGCTGCTGGCGAACTGGTAACGCGTACTTCTATGGTGCAAACTCGCGTGCTGACCGCGCTATATGTCATGATCGGCCGGTACGGCCAGTACTTAAAGTTTGTGATGCCGGTGATGAGATCCCTGGAAGTGGTAGCTAAGAAAGTGATGATTGACCAGCCTGTGTATCGTGATAAAAAAGAACTGGCTCATCTGGTGCGCCACCACTATCAAGTGCATCGGGTACTGAGCGAGGCAGGCCAGCAGCAAGTTGGTGCGCTTTTGGACATTGAGCGCCAGACTATTGCTTCGTCAGTTATTCCTTTTAAAGAAGCGACTCTGGTGAGAGCTGATGAGGTGCTTGGGCCGCTTGTCTTGACCGAGCTCTATGACAGTCCTTACAATCTTTTTGCCGTGTATGGCAAGCGTCGCAGCAAACCTGTGGGCATTCTGGACCAAGGGGTGGCTGTGAGCCATGCTTCGCAGAGTACTAAAGTGGCTGATGTGATGGAGGAGCGAATAGTCTATTTGCCGCACGATGCCACAATTGCTAAAGCTTTGCAAACTTTCATCGAGACATCCTCGCCCATATCTGTTATCATAGACGACGAACAACAGCCTATTGGCGTGCTGTATATCCAAGATATCTTGCGCGACTTATTCGGGGCTAATGAGGAATAGAGAGTGCCTAACTGGACATTACCACAATTGAATATGTCGGCCGCTAAGAAACGGTTGCTTGCTGCCGTTTCCGCATAGGCCTTGAGGCGAGAACATTACTTAACCGAGAATTATTATGAGAACCCTTGCCAAAGATATCGCAACCAAAATTGGTCAAACCGCCACCGTTCGTGGGTGGCTGCACAAAAAGCGCTTGCTTGGTGGCCTGACATTCATTGTCGTTCGCGACCGCAGCGGCCTTACTCAGGTATTAGTGAAAGACAAAGACGAAGTTGAGAAGCTTCGTGAACATCAAATTGGCACGGTGCTGGCTGTCACCGGCGCAGTGGTTGAAGACAAACGCGCCCCAGGTGGTGCTGAGCTCCACGATGCCACGCTTGAAGTGGAAGTGCCAGTGATGTTCCAAAATCCAATCGAGATCGACAAGCCCCTGGGTCACGAACCAGACAACCTGGAAACTCTTTTTGACTATCGTACGATTGGGCTTCGGAACCTTAAAGAGCAGGCTATCTTTAAGGTGCAAGCAGCAGTTAAAGAAGCGGCTCGTCAGTACTTTTTTGCCAATGAATTTACCGAATTTAACTCCCCGAAGCTCTTGCCCGGGGCGACCGAAGGCGGTGCCGAAGTCTTTAAGCTGGATTATTTTGGCAAAGAGGCAACCTTAGCGCAGAGTGCCCAGTTCTATAAGCAGATCATGGTGGGCGTGTTTGAACGGGCCTTTGAAATCAACCCTACCTATCGGGCGGAGCTGAGTGCTACTACCCGTCACATGACTGAATTTATTCATATTGATGCCGAAATGGGCTTTGTGGATTTTGAAGAATTACTAGACTACATGGGCGGCGTGCTTATTCATATTGCTGAGTCGGTATGGGAAACAAGCCAACCATACCTCGAGATGTGGGACGCAACAAAGCCGCTGTTGCCTACTAAAATTCCACGCATCACCATGGAAGAAATTCATCAGAAATATACCCAAGCAACTGGAACCAGTACAATTGGCGAAAAAGATCTGCGCCCAGACGAAGAACGCTGGATTTGTGAATGGGCTCGCGAGAACTTGCAATCTGAAGCCTTATTTGTGACTCAATGGCCACGCGAAGGTGCCAAGTTCTATCACAAGTTTGAAGATGACAACCCCCAAGTTGCCGAACGCGCCGACTTACTTTTCCGTGGTGTTGAAGTGGCAACGGCCAGTATGCGCGAACATCGCTATGACAAACTCGTGGCCCAGCTGAAAGAACTGGCTGGTGGCAATCCGGAAAGCGAAGGCTTTAAGAACTACTTTGAAGCATTTAAATTTGGCATGCCACCTCATGGCGGTATGGGTATGGGCTTAGAACGAGTCACGCAAAAAATGCTTGGTCTCAAGAACGTCAAAGAAGCTTCACTCTTCCCGCGGGATATCAACCGTTTAGCGCCGTAATTTGGCCCAAGGGCATGGACACTTCAAAACTTTTTATTACCCGCAAACGCAAAAAATGGAAATTTGCCCACTTTGAGCAATGGTCCAATTGTTTTGCGGCCAACGCGGCGACGCCAGCAACTTGGCCGGAATATTTCTCTTCCACCCAGCCTTTAGTGGTTGAAGTGGGAGCTGGCACGGCTGATTTGAGCGTAGGTTTGGCGCAGCAACGTCCCAATGATCACTTTGTGGCCGTGGATATTAAGTCAGACCGTCTGTATACTGGCGCGAAGTTTGCCTTGGAGCATGAATTACCGCACCTCGCTTTTGTGCGCTCGCCCATTGCTGGCATCACTGACCTTTTTGCTGCGCAGAGTGTGAAGGAGCTGTGGATTACATTTCCCGATCCTTTTCCGCGTAAAAAAACGGCCAAGCATCGGTTAACGCATCCGGCTTTCTTACAGCGCTACGCCACCGTCCTTACTAAAGATGGTGTGCTCCGTTTCAAGACGGATAATCGCGAATTGTTTTTATGGAGCCTTGAGCAGTTTGTGCACCAAGGCTGGCAGCTTACTGAACTGAGCTTTGATTTGCATAAGAGCGATTTGGCGGACGAGTATAAAGTGACCACCGCCTATGAGCGCCGTTTTATGGCCGAAGAAATTCCGATTAATTTCCTTACGGCATTGCCGCCTAAAGTGTAAGCGCCTGCCACATATACCAGCAAGCAATGCTTTCGTACGGTGCCCAATGGTTTTTGAGTGATACCTCTCGAACTTCGATGGGTGTGGGTGTGTCGGGCAAGTTATACACTTTTTTCACGCCATTGCGCACCCCTAAGTCACCAGTGGCTAAAATGTCAAGTCGGCCCAAGCTGAACATCAAAAACATATGCGCGGTCCATTCACCAATGCCTTTCACGGCGGTAAGTTCAGCAATAACTTCTTCATTGCTGAGGTTGGGGAGCTGCTCGATGCGGACTGTACCATCAAGGATATGGCGTGCCAAGTCTTGCACGTACAGCGCCTTGGCACGTGAGAGGCCAACGGCACGCAGTTCATCAACGTCCTTGGTGAGAATTTGAGCCGGAGTCGGGAGCTGGTTGTCGAACAACTGACGAAAGCGCTTCAGAATACTGGCCGCCGCTTTGATACTGAGCTGTTGGCTGATAATTGAATCGACCAGCTCCTGGTAATAGTTGGTATGCGGCTCAATAGTGCATAAACCAACCTCCCTAATAACCTGGCCGAGCAGAGGATCATGAGCTTTCAGGTGGTCAGCAGCTTGTTGCATAAGTACTGTACGGGAGGACGTGGACATGGCTGTATCGTAGCACGTCATGGTATACTAACCACAAGCGTGAAGGGAAATTCAAAGGGTGGAAAAACCGCAACACGAGCCTCATGAAAACTTTTCACTTGAGGAAGCAGAGCACGAATTGGCAAGTGCCAAGCCGCAATCGGTTTTTGGTGTCGGTTTTGGAGTCAAAGCGCCGAGTCATCGTTTTCGACCACGCCTCCCATTCCTACGGAGTAAAAAGTTCTGGTTAATTTTTAGCAGCGCAACACTGGCTGTGGCAGCTGGTGCATGGCTGCTACTGCCTGTCCGTTTTTGGATTTTGAACACGGCCGGCTTCAAAGCTGGCTTAGTGGTGTCAGTGCGTGATGCCAAGAGCGGCGCTGCTGTTGAAGAGGCCGAAGTGAGTATTGATGGTCACGATTACATTAGCAAAAAAGATAAGAGTGGTCAGAACGCGATCGTAACCATTCGAGATATCTCTTTTGGCAAGCATACCCTTACAGTGGGAAAACCCGGCTATACGCCAAAGGATCAGAACATGACCATTAGTCAGTTTGGTAGCCGTGTGACTGCCCAGACGAAGCCGGTACTGGTGAGTATTGAACCAACTGGCTTGCCAGTAACGGTCAATGTGCAGCACTGGCTTTCCAAAAAGCCGCTGCCGAACATCAAGGTTGAATTCGCCAGCCTGAGTGCGACTACTGATGCCCATGGTCAAGCTATCCTTACTTTGCCGCCAACGGGTCAAAAAGAAGTTGATGTCACTCTTTCGGGCGAAGGTTTTATTACGCAAAAGGCCAAGGCTAGGGTGGGCAAGGGTGAAGAACTGAGTGTATCGCTAGTGGACGCAGCCAAGCATTATTTTATTTCTAAGCGCACCGGGACCTTTGGTATTTATAGCAGTAATGCTGATGGCACAAATGCCACCCAGCTGATAGCCGGCACGGGCAAAGAAGCTGATGGGACGAATTTAGAGTTTGTTATTAGCGGGAATAATCAGCAAGCGGCTTACATAAGTACTCGTGATGGCACCCGCAATGCACGTGGCCAACAACTGAAGCAACTGTATGTAGTTGATTTAGAAAAAGGCACGCTTACAAAAATTGATGAGGCGCCTGACCTGACCATTACGGCTTGGGCAGATACCTCGACATTTGTCTATAGCCGTGGTGTGTACGATGTGAACAACGGCCAGTTCAAATACAGAGAGGTGTTGAGCTACGCCACTACTTCTAAGGAAAAGAAAACGCTGGCCCAGGCTAATAGCTTTTTTGTGACCGATGTGGCTGAAGGTAAGGTGTTTATTGCACCAAATGCCAGCGAATTGAACGCTGGCCTTAAGAACAGCCAAGCTTCGCTTTTTAGCATTACCCCAGACGAACGCCAGAAGATTACCATTGAAAACCAGGAGACACAGCGGGTAGCGCGCACGGCCTGGCAGACTTTGACTTACTTGACCAATAATGACAGCTGGCATGAGTTTGATTTAAAATCGAGCACCAAAAAAGACTTATTCGGCGAACCAACCACTGTTGAACCCATGACCTTCGATTTGAGTGCCAATGGCAAGCGCATTGTATGGGTGGCCCAGCGTGATGGCAAAGGTGCGCTGGTGCTGAGTGATGCAGCCAACAATGCTGCGGAGAAGATCCTGCATAAAGCCGATGGCGTGGTAAAGCCAGCACGCTGGCTCACAGATAAGCTGGTGGTTTTCCGGATCAAGAATTCTCAAGAAACAGCCGACTATATTATGAGTACCGATGGAGGCGCGCCACATAAAATTGCTGATGTAGCGGGTGTTGGGTCTGGCAACTAAGCAACTCTGGGGTATACAATGGGGTTATGGATACACAACCCCCTCTACTGAGCGACCAAACAATTGCCACTAAACTTGCCACGCTTGATATGGCGTGGGCAGCTGTTGGGAACGATTACCTAGTGCGCGCCTATAAGACTAAGAATTTCATGGCTGGCGTAGCCCTAATTAATGAGATTGCCAAGCTTGCCGAAGCCCAAAATCACCACCCTGATATCTCGCTGAGTTATGCCACGGTTGAAGTGCGGATCAGCACTCACTCTGTCGCGGGTATTACCGAAAGTGACTTTGCGCTCGCGACCAAAATCGACCAATTGCCCCAATGAACCTGAGCTCCGTCGCAATTGCCGCCTTTCGCCAGGAGGTCTGGGAGTATTTTGAGGCTAATCGCCGTGCAATGCCCTGGCGGGAACACACTGACTCTTATTGGATTATGGTTTCGGAGATTATGCTGCAACAAACGCAAGTGGACCGAGTGCGGCCCAAGTTCGAGGCGTTTATCCAGGCATTTCCCACACTGGCAGCCTTGGCGGCTGCCCCATTGGCCAGTGTGCTGACGCAGTGGTCTGGCCTGGGCTATAATCGGCGGGCCAAGTTTTTGCATGCTGCGGCAAAAGAGGTGGGGGAGCGGTACAATGGTAAGTTGCCTCAGGATCTTAAAGAACTTACGACACTGCCAGGCATTGGACCCAATACAGCTGGAGCAATTATGGCCTATGCCTTTAATGCGCCGGTTGTGTTTGTGGAAACCAATGTCCGCACCGTACTTATTCATCATTTTTTTGAAGGCCACGCCAAGGTGACTGAAAAAGAGATTACGGAAATTGCCGCAGCCGTACTGGATACCGCGCATCCCCGAGAGTGGTATTGGGCCCTCATGGATTACGGCACGTATATTAAAAAACAGCATGGCAACAATGTGGCGCGCGCCGCAATCTACCGCAAGCAGTCGGCCTTTAAAGGTTCATTACGGCAGGTGCGTGGCCGAGTTATTGCCTTGCTCGTGGCAGCGCCGCGCACTATCGAAGAGCTCTCTGGGGAGATTACTGATCCGCGACTTCCCCAGGTGATTGCCCATCTTCGTATGGAAAAGCTCATCATCACATCAGCAAATCGTGTACAATTAGCAGAGTAGATGCGTAAGAAATTATTTATTGTCACCCTTCTTGCTGCGGCGCTCACCAGCGCTGTACCGGCTGCGGCTGCGATGCCTGCTTCGGGTGAATTAGACGACAGTCAAGTAGCCTCAATTACCCAAAACTGCGCCCAAGCGCAAGCTACGCTGCGGAATCTGCAAAAACGTGACACCGTGTTGCGAATCAATAGGGGTCGTTTGTATGACATGACCTTACGCCAAACTGGCGCTTTTGTGGCCAGGCTGAATGCCCATAAGGTAGAAGCGCCACGGGTCAAAGAGCTGGATAGCGCGATTCGCAGTGAGTACCAAAAATTTATCTTAAGCTATGACCGTTATGGTGATAGTCTGAACGCGGTTATTATCCTTGATTGTAAACAAAAACCACATGAGTTTTATGAAGGACTCGCTCAAGTTGCAGATGACCGGCGCGCCGTGGCCGACAATGTTGCTACTATTAAGCAGAAGATTGGTGAATATAGTAGTGAACTGACTGCCTTGCGTGACCAGGAATTTCCAGAGAAGGGGGCGCAATAATGGCCACTGAAAAATCAGAGATTAAAGAAGTTATTAAAGAACTTGAAGCACCCACTACACCTGAGCCAAAAGGCAAGTGGAGCTGGCGGGAGCCCAATCTCTCCTTGGCAGCTTTCATGTGTATCTCCTTGGTCGCCGCCTCAGTAGTGGTGGGAGTTGGGCACATGCTCTATGTAACGAGCAGCGAGTACAAGCTTGATATCACCCGCCCAGGGCTGAATGATATTTCCAAAGAAGATCTGGTAGAAGTGGATCGCACCAAAAGCTTCGATTCAACCAGTCCGATTACGGCTCAAGCGTTGACCAATGAGCAAAAAAGTATGAGTAGTCGTTTGCAAGATCTTGATCGTTATGGCGACTTTGCGGATGATGAGATTACTAGCCAGCAGGAAGCAATCTTGAATGGCGCACACCAAACCACGCAATAGTTTTGCTACATAAAGAGGGCGATAATCGCTGCGCCGCCAGAGAGGAACATGATACCAGTCACAAACCAACCCATGAATGTGGTGGAAGGTTTGTTGACCCATTCGCCCATTACTTTCTTGTTACTACTGATCAGTACAATCATCAGCAAGATAATCGGCGCCACAATCCCATTGGCCACGGCGGAATAAATAAGTGCCTTTACCGGATCAATGCCAAGAAAGTTCAGACCAAGCCCCACGAGCAATGAGACAATGATAATGCCGTAGAAGGCGTGAGCCTGTTTGAGGTTGCGGTACAGCCCCTCGCGCCACTTAAAGCTCTCGGCAAGCGCATAGGAGCTGGAACCGGCCAGAACCGGGATAGCCAGCAGGCCTGTGCCAATAATACCCATGGCAAATAAGAAGTAGGTGGCATTGCCCGCCACTGGCTTCAAAGCTTCGGCTGCTTGCGCTGTGGTGGTGATGGTCATGCCATTTGCCCCAAAGAGCAGGGCACCACAGGCAGCGATAATAAAGAACATCACTAGGTTGGAGAGCAGCATACCTGACCAAACATCAATGCGCATACTGTGGATCTCGCCTTTAGTGGCTCCACTGCGTAGCTTAATGTTGGTGCGTCCCATCAGGATTTGTTCCTCGATCTCTTGGGAGGTTTGCCAGAAGAACAGATAAGGCGAAATAGTCGTACCAAGAATGGCACAGATAAGAATAATTTGATCTCTGCTAAAGGTCATTTGGGGCACAATGGCGTGGTGAAGTACATTACTCCAGTCAATATGAGCCAAGAGCGCCGAGGCCACATAGGCGAGCAGCACCATGGCCAGCCACTTGAGGTAACGGGCATAGCGCTCGTATGGCGTGAAAATCTGCATAAACAAGCTGGTGAGTGCTAAGGCAATGACCGCGAATGTAAAGCTCATCTGGGGAAAGATAAGCTGGACGGCTTTGGCCATGGCCCCAAGGTCGGCCCCAATGTTAAAGATGTTGGCTGCAAAAAGTGTCCAGACGCACAGGTAGAGCACCTTCCTGGGAAAGTGAAGACGAATATTGCCAGCCAGTCCACGCCCGGTGACGAGTCCAATGCGCGCACACATTTCCTGCACAATAGACATTAAGGGGAAAGTGAAAACCGAGAGCCATAAAAGCTGAAAGCCGTACTTGGCCCCAGTTTGGGAATAGGTGAGCACTCCAGCCGGGTCGTCGTCAGAGGCGCCAGTGGTCAGACCAGGGCCAAGGCGATGCCAATAGTCTTTGCCTTTTTGGATTGCCCCAGTGGTGGGCAAGTTAGCATTAAGATGGGCACCGACTTCAATGGTCTTCTCTAGTGCGAGGGCGGGTGCTTCGGCCGTAGCCTTGATGATGCTCTTTTTCATTTGTCAGAATATATCCATAAGGATTATACTACTTTTTTGACTTTTCCTCTTCCTTATCCTTTGGTGACTCGAGAGGTTTTTCTTCGATACGACGTACTTTAATAGCTTTTTGGTTGAGTCGTTCAGTGAGACGTTTGCGGAATTCCTCGGCTATATCGCGATGATACGCGGTTTTGACTCGAGCAGTAATAATAAACTCGGCCTGCTTGTCAGTGACTTCACCCATTTCTTTATATTCCAGCGGATTGGCAAAGTGGGGGAGCCACTTCTTTTCGGTGCGAATTTTGTCACCAACACGGTTAATGTGTTCTTTGACCGTGCCGTGATCAGCCTGGCTGACTACCAGACTAAAGCGCAAGATGGTGTAGCCCATACTCTTGTTGGTGGTGCGCTGAATAAGGCCATTGGGAATAAAATGCACATTCCCGTCTTTGTCGCGCAGGATGGTGGTGCGAATGCCCAGATGCTCCACTGTGCCCGCCGTGGCATCAAGTTCAACGTCATCACCCACGCGATACTGATTTTCGAGCACAATAAACAAGCCAGAAATAAAGTCTTTCATCAGTGATTGAGCCCCAAATGCCAGACCAACTCCCAGTACGCCCGCGCTAGCCAGGATTGGCCCGGTTTGGATGCCTAGTTCCTGCAGGATAAGCATGCCAGCAATAGCCCAGACGACCACACTGAGGATGGCGTTGATAAGGGCGATAAAAGTCTCCATGCGCTTTTCGCGATCTAGATCGGTCACGAATGCTTGTTCTAAATGGAGTGCTCGGCGTAACAGGGTAGCGACCAGGCGCACCATGATCCGGCGCAAAATCCAGGCTCCAATGATAATGCCAATCAGGCGAATACCCGGGCCTTGAGCCCAATCAACCAAAGCGCGGGCAAAATCAAGAGTGGCCGAAAGAGAGAGTGATTCCATGCGCTAAAGTATAGCAAACAGGGGCCGATACCCCAAGCAGCTACTTGGCGAGCGTGCCTTTGACTTCCAGGCTGGTGAGTTTGGTGCGGCCATGCGGTGACTTGCTGATTGCTTCGGTCAAATCTTGTCCGCAATGAGCTTGGCCAGCGGCAGTGGTGTGGTTGCCATCTTGCCAGAGTCGCCCCTGTTCAATCATATAGACTTTGGTATCAACGGCCACATAGCAGGCCTTGCCGTTTTTGCCATTAAAGGCACTGAGTTGTTGCACGGTAAATTCCTGAGTGCCAGTGGCATTGTCAGCCGAGGACTTAGTGGTAAAGATAATTGCGCCCACAACTATGCCGATAGCCACCACACAACTTGCTCCAATGATAATTTGGCGTTTCATAATTCTCCTAAAATGATTTGTAATAAAGGGTTACTTCATTTAAACATGCTGTACGGACGGTTTCATCAAACAGTTGGCAAAGTTGTCGGGCTTGGGCATCGCTATGATAGTAGGAGGTAAAATCCCGAGCGGCTCCATAGACGCAGTGCGTTAGGGCATTCTGGTCTGGGGCAAAATCACAGTTTTGTTTGGTCTTTTGTAAGTCGCTGGCCGTTGAGCCACTGGCATCACGCCCAATGCTTTCAAAGCAGGTATTGGTGTAGGCGCTATCGGCGACGTTTTGACATAACGCGAAGGTTTCGGCGTAATTATAACCGTTTTCTTTAAGTGCGTAGGATGTTTGCATCAGATAGCAGGCTTGTTTGTACGTGGTCTCCACAGCGGTACATGGGTACATAAGCTGGTCGGGCTTGAGGTAATCGCTACTGCCATCACCGCGCACGGCAACCATGACATTTTCCATAAAGACACCGCCGTAACAGGAATCACGCTCCCAATTATCGTGCAGCAGGTCGCAAGTTTTGAGGGCATTAAAGAGATTGAAGTTGTCCACGGCCATAAAGCCATGACCCAAGCCATGGGCACAGTTGTAATGATCAAAGGAGTAAGGTTTGGACTTGGCCAGGTCGGCGCAAATATCATTGGCAATCTGTTTGATTTTTTCTGCCCCGATTTTGCCAATGGCTTCCTCGGTCACGCCGTGGTAGTAGCCAGACCAGCAAAAGCCATCACCGTGATTGTAGGCCTCGGCAATGGTTTTGTACTTATCAAATCCAGCGTGGCCAATGACGTGCATGATTTCATGACACTGCGCCACAATATAGGGATCTTTGCCGAAGTTGGTGCGAGCGTCATTGATTGCCGCCAAAGCCCCGTCTTTATTAGTCTTCTTGGTAAAGTACTCTTTATAACAGGTTAGCTTCTGGCTGCCTTTGCAGGCGGAGAGCGACTTAGTGGCATTTTGATGCCGAGTAATAATAATGCCAGCCACAAGTGTGCCAACGAAAATAATCAGCACAGGTGCGAGCCAGGAGAGATGTTTTTTGAGTTTTGGGGTGAGAAATCGCATAACTAGTAGCATTATACACGTTTGGCCGAGAGGGCTGTAAGAAGTGTATATAATAACAGTATGACTATGCAAAACCTTACTTTTACCAATCCTGCTCTTGCTGCCCAACTTATCCAAGGCGCGGTTGGCGTACTTCCTACTGATACCTTGTATGGTCTAGTGGCCTCAGCGCTTGTGCCCGACGCAGTTGCTCGGGTGTACGAAATTAAGGGCCGCAGTGACCACAAGCCCTGTATTATCCTGGTGGAAGGTATTGCCGCAATCCGTCAATTTGGGGTACCCGAAGCCGAAATCGCCCAGGTTGCCAAGTATTGGCCAGGTGCGTTAAGCGTGGTCTTTACTCATATTGATCAGCAGTTTGCCTATTTGCGGCGCGAATTAGGCAATCCACCTTTTCGCGTGCCTGGCGATGCTGCGTTGCGAGAGTTGCTGCACCGTACCGGTCCACTTATCGCCCCGAGCGCGAACCTACAAGGGATTGTCCCGGCAACCACTATTGAAGCAGCCAAAAACGCATTTGGTGAGCGCGTAGATTTTTACGTTGATGGTGGCCGGCGTGAGGGCGAACCATCCACATTGGTGAGCGTGGAAGGCGCGACTTTAAAAGTACTTCGCCAGGGTGCTGTCCGTCTCTTGCCATAAGGAGCACACTTCCGTAAGCTTAAAAGACATAGAGGAGATTCTTATGAAAGCTGCGCAAATTAAAGTTTTTGGCCATGCTGATGTGGTTGAGATTGTCGATATTCCAAAGCCCGAAGTAAAAGAGGGTATGGTGCTTGTTGAAGTGCATGCGGCCAGTCTTAACCCCTTTGACACCATGGTGCGCGAAGGGGTAATTGAAAGCATGGCTGCCCAATTGCCCTTCACCCTTGGTGGTGATATTGCCGGCGTGATTGCCGAAGTTGGTGCTGGCGTTACTACAGTTGCTGTGGGGGACAAAGTCTTTGGCTCGGCCAACGAAGCGGCAGGCGATAGCGGTGCCTTTGCAGAATTCGCCTGCACCAAGGCCGATCAAGTTGGCGCTGTGCCAAATAATGTCGACTTTCTAGAAGCGGCCTCCTTGCCTTTGGTGGGCGCAAGCGCCATCCAAGCGTTAACTGAACACCTTAAGCTTCAGAAGAGTCAAAAGCTCTTTATCCACGGCGGCGCTGGCGGTATTGGGGCGATTGCCATCCAGATTGCCAAGCACATTGGCGCTCAGGTGACCGTTACGGCAACTGGTGATGCTATCGCTTTTGCCAAAGATTTAGGAGCTGACGAAGTAATTGATTACAAAACCCATGACTTTAGCGCTGTGCTTCACGATTTTGACGCTGTGTTTGACACTGTTGGCGGTGATGATTTCGCCAAGTCCCTCGACATCCTCAAGCCAGGTGGGGTGGCGGTGTCCATGACTGCCCACGTGGATGACGCTGTTGCTGCTCAAAAAGGAGTGACAGCGCTGACGCAGATGACCCATGTGACTGTTGCGCACTTAGGCACCTTGCGGCAATTTGTGGAAGAAGGCATAGTGACGCCAAATGTGGGGCAGGTATTTGCTCTTGAAGAAGTGCAGCAAGCATTTGCCGCGCGCGAAGGCGGCCAGGTTAAAGGCAAGATTGTACTCAAGATTAAAGAGTAGCAGTCTTTTACCAATTTTGGCGTCGTGGTATCCTCGTTGCATGATAATTGCTTTTCGTGGTAAACCAGGCGTCGGTAAGTCAACTATTGCGCAAGCGCTCGCTAAGAGCTTGCAAGCGCCAATTATTGGCAAAGATGACATTAACGACATTGTATTTGCACAATATGGGGCTAATAAGCAGGCTTCGGAGCTTTCCTACGAGCTTATCTTTTATATGCTGCGTGTACTCAAGCCTCTTCACCAGACTATTGTTGTTGATTGCTCACTGGCTGTTCGGGCAGGCTATGATCGCTTCGCAAGTATTGCTGACGAGCTGCACACAGAACTTGTAGTAGTGACCGTTGAGGTTGAGGATGTGGATGAGATTGAGCGTCGGCTTAACCTTCGTTCTGACCTGCCTGACCATCGCGTGAAAACGATGGGAGACATCCAAAAGCAAGGTTTGTCCTATGAGGATTATGACGTCGCCCATGACGTACGAGTAGTTGGCACTCAGCCCCTGGATGCATTGGTGGCTGCTATTCAGCACCAGCTTCCGCGAGACTAGCTAGTTTTATCTGCGAACTGTTGGCGGGCCCATTCGTCAATAGTTCCGGCGCCCATGCAGATAACCAGAGTGTCGTGAGCAGCAAGCTCACGAAGCGTGGTTGCGAGGGCTTTATTCATTTCGGCAGGCTCTGCTTTGTCTGCATTGCTGAGATGGCTAATGAGTTCGCTGGGCGTGAGCACAGCGAGTTGAGGGTCTTCGCGGCTCAAATAGGTAGGCAGCCAGTACACATGGCTAGCGGCGGCGAAGCAATCTTTGTAATCGTCAAGGAGTTCATGCTGGCGCATATTCTGGTGGGGTTGATAGGCCACGACCACTTTAGGATTGAGTTCGCGGGCTAATTGGATGGTGGCTTTTATTTCGGCAGGATGGTGCGCGTAGTCGCTGTAGATGTTTGGGGCCAGTTTTTCAAAACGCCGGTCAGTACCTGGGAAGGCGCTCACCTTAGTGAGCACGGTTTCAATACTAAGTTGTGGAAAGAGTGCGAGGAACGCACTGGCTGCCAGCCAGGCATTCTGGCGGTTGTGCAGCCCGGCTAGGGTGATGTCGCCAAGGTGGGTGTCTTGTTCATTGAGTGTATGGAGATTGCTTGGGGGAAGATTGAGCCGTTTGGCATCAGCGTGCCAAAAGAAGGCGGTCTGGCTTTGGGCGGCAAATTGCAAAAAGGCCTCGTCGTATTCTTGGCGGGTCTTGTAGATATCGGGGTGGTCATAATCCACGCCGGTCACCAGACTGACGAAGGGGTGAAATTCCAACATGTTGCGGTCGAATTCATCAGCCTCATACACAAAATACTCACTCCCTTCTTGGTAGGCGCCAATTGGTCCAAAGCTAATATGGCTGCCAATCGAGTAACTTACCGGGATGCCGAACTGTGTAAAGAGCCAGGTAAGCATGGCGGTCGTGGTGGTTTTGCCGTGTGTGCCGCTGACAGCCAGGAGTTTGAGCTGCTTGTCCTTGAGGATTTCGTTAAGTATACCGGCCCGCTTGGTGACTTTAATGCCGTGCGTGGTGGCAAATTGTACTTCGGGATGGTTTGGAGGTACGGCCGCCGAGATAACCAGCCAATCGATGGGGGTGCGTTCATGAGCAGCCGCGATTTGGGAGCCATCTTGCCCAATGGCAACATGAATGCCTTCTTTTTCCATAAGTTCGGTTCGGCGACTCGCCTCTTGGTCAGAGCCTGATACTTGATAGCCTGCGTTGCGAGCAATAAGGGCTAATGGCCCGATTGCCACTCCGCCAAGGCCAGAGAAGTAAATATGCATACTGCTAGCATAGCTCGGAAGCCCGCGTGGCACAAATGGAAAGCGAACGGTATACTTTAAGTATGACGGTAAACAAAGGCAAGCTGCACCATTATTGGCGCCAGCTCAAACGTATTAAGCTATGGATGCTGGTAGTGGTGTTGGTGGCCTCGGGGTGGCTGAGCGCGGTGCTGTTGCGCCACAATAACCTGCAGATGGTTGATTACCGCAAAGCCGTGCTGGTAGCCGATGAACACAACGGCGATGTCGATAAGGCTCTCAAGACACTCCGCGCCTATATGGCCACCCACATGAACACCCGTATGGGCGAACCGCTGCAGCTTAAATTCAGCTATGAGCGTTATGTGAAGAAGCAGATTGACGATGCAGCCAAGAGCGGGAGCGCCACTGATGCCTCGGCGTATCAGCGGGCTCAAGATGAGTGCCGAACTAGTAATACTGTGACTTATGCGCAATGCGTGATTGATAAAACGTCGAAGGTGGCGCCGGGAAGTGACCCAATTACCCAAATTAAGCCGCCACCGGTTGAACTCTATAGTTACCAATTTTACTCGCCGGCATGGTCACCAGATGTGGCCGGCTGGGCGGTTTTTGTATTCCTTCTTACTCTGTTAGTGCTTGTGCTTCGGATTGTGGGCGAGCGTCTGGCCTGGCTTATCTTGCGGCGCCATCAGTAATCAAAACTGTTGACAACAGTTTACTTGGCAACGTATGGTTAAATCACGTAAGCAATTAAAAGGAGGAGTATCACGCAATGGCTTACTCTCACACTAACTCAAAAGGGGTCACTTACTACCTACACTCAAAGGAAGTAACACTGCGCGGTGGAAAAGTTCAGCGTATCTACTACTTTGCTAAGGATGTTCGCGAACCAGAAGCAGTTGAAGAATTGCCAGAAGACCGAATGGTAATGGAAAATCCTCGTAACGGATTCCTGACTCTTAAAAAGAAATAGTTGCAACATACTTATCTTTCCCGCTAAGTCCGGCTTTTGCCGGGCTTTTTGGTTCTGGAAGAAGTTTGGTATAGTAGTGAAATATGAAACACGACATAATTTTGAAGGTCGAAAATCTCACCAAATCCTATGACAACAAAAAAGTTGTGAATGGCATTTCTTTTGAAGTGAAAAAAGGTGAAATTTTTGGCATCCTGGGACCTAACGGTGCCGGGAAGACCACTACCCTTGAGATGATTGAGGCGTTGCGCCCTATTGATGAGGGCAACGCGAGTATTGATGGCATTGACGTTGCCCAGAATCCCTATAAGATCCGCTCGATCATTGGGGTGCAGCCCCAAAGTCCTGCTTTCCAAGATAAAACCACTTTGGCAGAGCTGATAGAACTATTTGCGTCAACGTATGGGGTGAAACCACATATTAAGCAAGTGCTCGAAGACGTGAACCTTCAAGAAAAAACAAATAGCTTTGTCGAAAATCTTTCAGGCGGGCAGAAACAGCGTTTTAGTATTGCAGCGGCCTTAGTGCACCAACCAAAAGTCTTTTTTATGGATGAACCAACTACTGGCCTTGATCCCCAAGCGCGCCGCAATCTGTGGGACCTGGTGGAGCATGTGCGCAGCAAAGGTATTAGCGTTATTCTGACCACGCATTATATGGACGAAGCCGAGCAGCTTTGCGACCGCGTGGCTATTATGGACAATGGTAATATCATTGCCCTGGATACGCCTAAACAGCTCATTAAGGATTTACTTGGACGTGGCTTTACTAAAAAGCAGCATGTCCAGCAAGCAAACCTAGAAGATGTGTTTATTGATATGACTGGCAAAGAATTGAGAGGTGTCTAAGATGGGCCGACAATTTTATACAGTAAAAACATTTGTAAAGATTAGTACGCGCCGTTTCTTTCGTGATAAAACCGCTATCTTCTTTACTGTGGCTTTTCCTTTAATCTTCTTGTTTGTGTTTGGGGGCATTTTTGGCGACAATAATGACGCTAATTTCAACATTGCCTTGATTAATGAATCGCAATCCAGCTTTTCTAAAGAATTTACCGCCGATGCCGGTAAAACTAAGTTCCTTAAAGTGCATAACGAAGTTACCTCGCTGGATCAAGCCCAAGAAAAGATGAATCGTGGTGAAATTGACGCAGCGATTGTTCTGCCCGCCGACTTTGGCGAGGTGAAGAATGGCAAATACCCATCTGGCCAGGCAGTGGTGCATTACACCCAAAATAACGAAGTAGCGGCGCAAACGCTCACCTCTATACTTGATGGGCAGTTTAAGGATATGAATGCCAAGTTTGTCAAAGCAGATACGCCGTTTACCGTGACCTCGGAGCAGAGTAAGAATGCCAGTTTGAGTCGCTTTGATTATACTTTCGCTGGGCTCCTGGGCTTTGCCATTATTGGCATGGGTATTTTTGGACCAATCAATGTCTTTCCGGAATTAAAGAAGCAGGGTATTCTGCGACGCCTGCACACCACGCCTATTCGTGTCTGGCAGTACTTTGTGTCTACCATGGTTTCGCAGGCCATAATCGGGCTATTGACCATGGTGGTGATGTTCACCGTGGCCATTACGATCTTCCACTTGCATGTGGTGGGGAACTATCTTGAGTTGGCTATCTTCTTAATTATGGGTATTGTGATGATCTTAGGCATTGGTTTGGCACTAGGTGGTTGGGCCAAGAACGAACGCCAAGTGGCGCCGCTTGCCAACATCATTGTGTTTCCCATGATGTTCTTGTCTGGTACTTTCTTCCCCCGATTCTTGATGCCTGAGTGGCTCCAGCATGTGTCTGGCTTATTGCCGCTGACGCCAGTGATTGATGGTGCGCGCTTGATTGCCAACGAAGGCAAGGGACTGCTTGATATTGGAAGCCAAATCGGACTTATTGGTCTTTGGATGGTGATTATCTATTTGATCGCCTTCAAGGTCTTCCGCTGGGAGTAGGAGCAACTTGTGCAGCTAATTGTTGACCTGCACATTCATTCCCATTATTCACGGGCCACAAGCAAGAGCTGCGACTTTGAAGGACTGTATTATTGGGGAAAGCTCAAAGGCATCAATATTATTGGTACTGGCGACTTTACGCATCCTGAATGGTTCATTGAAATGCAAGCCAAGCTGGAACCGGCTGAACCTGGCCTGTTTAAACTCAAAGATGAGTTCGCGCTTCCGCTCGACAAATCCCTTCCGGGCACAGTGCGGGGCAACTTGTTGCGTTTTGTGCCCACTGTGGAGATTAGCGCCATCTACAGTAAGGGCGGCAAGGTCCGTAAGCTGCACCAGCTGTTGGTTGTGCCTAGCTTTGCGGCCGTGCGCGAAATTACGGCGCGCTTAGCGCGGATTGGCAACCTCAAAGCTGATGGTCGTCCAATTCTGGGCATTGATAGTAAAGAGCTGCTGCGGCTCATGCTCGATGCTGCTCCAGAAGGTTTGTACATCCCGGCCCATATCTGGACACCCTGGTTTGGCCTGTTTGGGTCAAAGTCTGGCTTTGACACCATTGCCGAAGCCTATGAGGAGCTGAAACCACATATTCACGCCATTGAGACAGGTTTGTCCAGTGATCCCGAAATGAACTGGCGGCTTTCGCAACTGCAAAATATCACTATTACCAGCAATTCTGATGCGCACTCACCCCAAAAGCTAGGGCGCGAAGCAACGATTGTGAACGCCGACCTAAGTTACGCCAGCATTATTGGGGCGCTCAAGACCAATGATGAACGCCTGGTGGGTACCATTGAGTTTTTCCCCGAAGAAGGGAAGTATCATTCGGATGGGCACCGAAGTTGTGATATCCGCTTTACGCCAACCGAAACAAAAGCCCATGAAGGGCTCTGCCCGAAGTGTCGCAAAGCACTGGTGGTGGGTGTCAATTACCGAGTTGAAGAACTAGCCGACCTCTTTGCCACTCCGGCTAAAAAACAAGTTGAGTATATTGTGCCCTTTATTGAGGTGCTTGCCGAGCTTCGTGGCGTGAAATCAACTACTAGCAAGGCGGTGACACGGGAATACCACCGCCTACTCGCTTTGCTAGGGAGCGAGTTTGAAGTGCTGCGTACGGTGCCAATTGCCGCCATTGAGGAACATTCGCGTGCGGCAGCTCTGGCCATAGCCCGCATGCGGGCAGGTGAAGTGTATCGTAATCCTGGATTTGACGGGGTGTTCGGTACTATAAAGGTCTTTAAGGATGCTGACGAACGTTTGGAAGTGCTTAACCAGCTGTCGTTTTCGTCGGAGTGAGTCCCAGTTCGACAAGTAGGGCGTCGATGTCAGCTGCAATGTCATGAAGGTTGCGGCCATCATTTTTAATAACTGAGTAATTATCGGCATCAATTGGCGGCGGCATAATGCCGTAAGGGCAACGTTTGACGTGTGTAGCCCAGTTTTCAATGAGAGGTATATCGCGAGGTTTGCGGCGGCTCTTGAGCATCTTAAGGGCTTGGTCTGGTGAGGTGTCTACCCAGATGACATGCCAGCGCCCATTGAGCTTCTTGGCTTGGCGGTCGAGTTCGCCCATCCATTCTTTATTTAAAAAGTTGGTCGAAAAAGGGCCAACCACAATTGAAGTTGGGGTGAGGCGCAAATTTTCCCAGGCGCAAGCAATTGCGCACTCGTATTCGCGGTCTTTGAAGTGTTCACGGTAAAAGTCGCTGCGCCGGTCGTCTGGGTCGCCAACCGTGACTTTGAGCGCCTCATTTAAAAGGGGAATGCACATTGTATCTTTATCAAGAAAGGGCGCTTGGAGTTTACTGGCAAGAATCTTACCAATCATGCTTTTACCCGAGCCAGCATAGCCAGCAACAAACAGGAGTGTGGGGGAGAGTGTTGTAGTCATCTTCACTACTATACCTTGCGCAATTAGGATAGTGAAGCAGATGTTTTAAGCTTCGTTGATCGTGTCGTTTTTCCAATACCACCATTTGAGTTTGGCCTGGTCTGGGGAGGGAGTGGATGCAAAGTACACGGCGCAGCGAAAAGTGTAGAGGACACACGGATCTTGGCGGCTATGCGTCAGTGTGCAAAGCTGGTCGTACATTGTCTGCGGATTCTTGGTGCGAAGATCAGCAATGGCCTGAATGCCAAGCTGACGAAGGTCCTGAGCTAAACTAGGGCCAATCCCAGGGATGAGTTGTAGCTCATCCTGCGGCATAGTACGGTTCTTGTTCCTGGCCATTGTCGTCACATTGCGTGCATTGGTTCTGTCTGCGCTGTGGGGTAGGCATCTTGTTCCTTTGCTGTTATATTCTTATCCAAGCATAGCGCAACCCATAACAATAAAAAATAACCTTTGACGGTTATGTGGTGGATCCGACAGGACTCGAACCTGTGACCTCCGCCGTGTGAAGGCGGCGCTCTAGCCAACTGAGCTACGGATCCGGCTATTCCATTATTTATGGCACAGCAAAAAGATCACGTCAAGCATTGCTATTGGCCTTCGACACTTGTATTGTAGAAATATCACCCCACTTTTTGAGTAAGATAAATAGGAAAATCGTAACATCGATGGGACTTGTCCGTAAAATCAAATCACTCTTTACTACGGTTGGCAGCGTTACGCCAACCAAAGACTCCCCCGACGTACTTTTGGGCGAGCTGTTTCAAGACGTCCAACTAAGGCGTGTTTTCCCTGATGGGATGACTTTTGTGGATATGGTGCCTGCCAACCGGTTGCGCAGCATTTTGGTGGCCTACGAGCATCAACGCCAACGCCCGGATTTTAACCTGCATGAATTTGTGCGCCGTTATTTTAAAGATTATATCGAAAGTGCGCCGCAGGTGTATCGTACTAATCCCAATCACACTGTGGAACAACATATTAATGAATTATGGAATGTACTTACTCGCCAAGCGTATGTGAACAAAGGCTCCCTAATGGCTTTGCCATATCCCTATATTGTGCCGGGTGGTCGTTTTGGTGCTCAGTGGTATTGGGACAGCTATTTTACCATGTTGGGCTTGGCGGCTTCGGATCGCTACGATCTGGTTGAAGGGATGATGAAGAACTATGCCTTTTTGATCCGCAAATATGGCTATATTGTGCAGGCTAACCGCACCTATTACATTGGTCGCTCCCAGCCGCCATACTTTTCACACATGTTGAAGGTGTTGGCTCGCAAGCAGGGGAAAGGCATCTATGTTCGTTATCTGCCGTATCTGGTGGCCGAGTATCGTTTTTGGACCAAGAATGCCTCCGAACTGACAGCTGAGCGGCCTTCGTACCGCCGAACGGTGCGCATGCCAGATGGCGCGATTTTGAGTCGTTATTATGACAACAAGCGTACCCCTCGTCCTGAATCTTACAAAGAAGATGTCGATACCGCGCTGAAGGCACCGGAGCGCGTACCAAGCAAAGTCTATGTTGACCTGCGGGCTGGGGCTGAATCTGGCTGGGACTTTAGCTCGCGTTGGCTTGATGATTCTGCGGTAAATGACATAAGCACTATCCGCACCACGGATATCATCCCCATTGACCTCAACTGTTTGCTGGTGCACCAGGCTCAGACTATTGCCGAAATCTGCACAATGCTCAAGCAAAGCAAGCTGGCCAAAGTGTGGCACGACCGGGCGCAGCGTCGCATTGATGCAATCAACAAGTACTGTTGGAACGAAGAAAAGCAGTTCTATTTTGACTACAATTTTATTGATGCCAAACAGACCAATTGCTATTCACTAGCCGCAACCTACCCATTGTATGTTGGTATCGCCAGCCAAGCGCAAGCCGATGCGGTGGCCAAGGTGCTCAAAGAGAAGTTTCTGAAAAAAGGCGGTCTCGTGACCACTCTGCAGACCACTGAACAGCAATGGGATTCACCCAATGGCTGGGCGCCTTTGCACTGGGTAACCATTAAGGGCCTACGCAATTATGGGCATCAAGATTTGGCTGATGAAATCAAAGCCCGCTGGGTTAAAACCTGTGTTGACCTCTTTAAAAAAGAAGGCAAACTGGTTGAAAAGTATAATGTTATCCATCCCCACGAAGGTGGCGGCGGTGGAGAATACGAACTGCAAGATGGCTTTGGCTGGACCAATGGAGTACTGATGGCACTTTTGAAGGAAGAGAAGAGGGGCGACGAGAGCTAGAAGCTCAACCTCGAATCGCGTCTATGCTGCTTGCAATAGCTGATGCACTGCCCCGGCAACTCGGTAAGGATTGAACTGCTCATCATTATGGGTAGCATGTGGCTTGGCGCTTTGCGGATCAAAGCGTTCTTTTTGGGCAATGGGAACAGCCCAAGTAGCACCGAGTGTTACGGCTTTGGCAAATTCGTCTTGAAGTACCTTTTCGGGATAGAGTTCATCCGCAGCGTAATTCATAAGACAGAGAGTCCCAACGCGCCCCAGGAGTAATTTGCGGTATTCAACTTGCAGGCGGCTGAGCTCTACTCCTTCGCGCAGGGTGCGTGGAATGTTGGCAAGCATATTTATAATGCCTGCTTTAAGCATGTCGGGTTCATCGAATTCTTTAGGGTTGCCCTTGCCTTCGGAATGTACGCTCACTGCTAAACGCGTGACGATTTTTAAGAGGCTCTCTTTACTAAAGCCAGCCGGAGTAAGCATGATCGTCTTGGCTTCTTGAAAATATTCCAGCCCCAGTTGGGTAGCGATGCGGGTCATCCGGTCAAAGATGAGGCTTCCATAGCTATGAGTGAGGACGTCGACTTCGGTGACGCCTTCGGCTGCCAGCACGGCCATGTAGTTGACGGCTTGCGAGTAGGTGGCACTCTTGCGACCAGTCACACCATCTTCCAGAATTTTCTTACGGTTCTGGTCCGGGAGAATGACATCATAGCCGAGCTCGGCTAATTCGGCTGCAAAAGGAGCTTTGGCCGCGATGCCTTCAGTAAAGCCTGGCACATAGAGTATGGGCTTGGTGCCATTGTCTTGGTTGAGTCGCACATAGGGCAGTGTCTCGCCTGGTTGGTCGGGCAAGGGGGCGTGGCGCCAGTCGTGTACGAGAGTGTCAACGGTCGAAGCTGAATAATCTTGAAGAAGTCGTTCTTCGTACGCGGGACTGAGCATGCGGGATGATGGGGATGATTCTGTAGTCATGGGTAAATTATGGTGGGGCCAGCTGGATTTGAACCAGCGACCAATCGGTTATGAGCCGACTGCTCTGACCGCTGAGCTATGGCCCCACGTTAGGGTGATTATAGCTGAAATACCTTCTCCTTACCACTGTTAGTGCTATAATAAAAACGAACAGCATTCATTTAAACAAACACTATGCTTCATAAAATTCGCTCCTTCTTTACGCTAGACACCATGCTGCCGCTGCTTGCGGTAGCCATTGCGTTGTCATGGGCTTGGAATTCGGTCGGAGCCATGCAGGATAACTTCCAATTTCAGCGCAAAGTGGATGAGCTGCGGCAACATAACGCCGTGATGGAGATCGAAAACAAGTCGCTGGAGTACCGTATTGCCTACTACAAGACCAAAGAATTTGCCGAGCTTTCGGCCCGGGAAAACCTTAACAAGGCAGCGCCAGGCGAAAAAGTCCTGGTTGTACCCCCTAGTGCATACGAGAGCGATAGCGTTTCTTCATTGGCAATCATGCCCACTAAACCTGCGCCAGCTCGCAGTAACTTCCAACAATGGATGTTCTTCCTTTTCCGTCAACACCGCGCCGAGAGTTGACAAACAACAGAGGCAATTGCTATACTTATGTAGCTTTAAGGCGATATCGCGGGGTGGAGCAGTGGCAGCTCGCGTGGCTCATAACCACGAGGTCGTAGGTTCGAATCCTACCCCCGCTACCAAAAGACTATTATAAAAGACTCTTCGGAGTCTTTTTGTTTGCTATGATAGAGGGCATGAATACACCCGACACCCTACCAGATGAGAGCCGTGCCATTCGTAAGAACGCCATTCTTGTGCCTGGACGCCCTGATAAAAAAGAATACTATGACCCCACTCGGCCGACAAATAGTAATGATATCTGGTTTCCATGGCTTTCTAAGCAACTGATCCTGCAGGATATTTTGGCAGTTGCCCTGGAGATTCCTCGACCATGGCAGCCCCGCTATGACATTTGGAAAAAGGAATTTGAGCGGTTTGATATCACGCCCGAAACAATTTTGGTAGGGCATAGTTGTGGCGGCGGATTTCTGATCCGCTATTTGAGCGACCACCCTGATCTGAAGGTAGGCAAGGTCGCATTGGTGGCACCCTGGACCAACCCAAGTCGTAACCCAAAGTCGGACACGGCCGATTTCTTTGACTTTACTATTGATCCGGATTTAGCTAGTCGTACTGATGGCCTATCGATTTTTTACTCCACGAATGATTCAAAAAGCATACTCGATACTATTACCCTGCTTCGCCAAGAACTGCACGGCGTCCAGTGGCATGAGTTTCATGATAAAGGCCATTTTGTCACTCGCACCCTTGGTGGCGAAGCCTTCCCGGAGCTCCTCGAAGTACTTACGGCCGAGTAAGGTATACTATGGCCATGACCCATTCCAAGCCAGCTCCCAAGGCAACCCGACTTTATCACAAGACGTACTTGCAGCTTATTCGTAATTCAGTGGGCTCACAGATGTTCCGCAACTTCTATCTTCAAATGCCTGATGGTAAAGAGATTGATGTGATGGGGGATGGTAATACTTCGTGCGCCTTTTTTGTCACCTCCGTATTAGTGCTGTTTGGCAAGTTGGCGCGTATTCATGGCACAGTGCAGGTGACCGTTAATGATCTCAAAGAGAAAGCCTGGCAAGAAGTTGCCGCTGCTGACATGCAACCAGGTGATGTGATTGTGTGGGAGGCCCAAGAATTAGACAAAGAATGGCACGCCCATATTGGCTTTTATATTGGCAATGGCCGCGCGGTGAGTACTTCGGCGCAAAAGCGTGAAGTGGCTGAGCATGATGTGCAGTTTGATGGTAACCGGGCAATTACAACCGTGTTGCGTGAACCAGTAGGCGTTGAAGTTTAGGTAAGTTTGCTGCAGGCAATGCGGATGGCTTCGCTCCAAGTGGGGAAGGCGTGCACAGTATTAGCAATATCACTGGCTTTGAGTCCCATTTGAATGCCTAAGGTCAGTTCGTGGATCATTTCACCAGCGTGGGGGGCGGCAATGGCCGCGCCGATCAACACACCTTCGCGGTCGGTAATAACTTTCACAAAGCCTTCGTGGGAATCGTTGACATTGGCTCGGCCAATAATGGCAATTGGACTCAGGGCTGTGCGGTATTTGCGGGCGAATTTGATGGCTTCATCTTCGGTAATACCGACAGCCGCAACTTCGGGGCTGGTAAAGATGACGCGAGGAATGGCTTTGTAATCAGCGGCTACTTTTTGGCGGTGCAAGAGGTTATGAGCGGCTACACGACTTTGGTAAATGGCGGTATGTGTAAATTGGTAATTGCCCACCACATCACCAGCGGCAAAAATGTGCCGGGCTGAAGTTTGCAAATATTCGTCCACAGTAATGCCTTGCGGGGTGTACTCAACATCGGCGTTTTCGAGACCGATGTGGAGCGCCGGGACTTTTCCGGTGGCCAGGAGGATTTCATCCACCTTAACTGAATGGATGGCCGTGCCTTGTTGAAAGTGGACGCGCTTCATAATGCCGTCTTTTTCAACTTTGACAATCTTGGTACTGGTGAGGACCTGCACGTTTCGCGCTTGATAATGTTCTTTCAGGAGGACGCCGAGTTCTTGGTCTTCGCGCGGCAGGAGCCGAGGGGCGACATCGGCAATGGTTACTTTGCTGCCAAAGACGCTAAAGAGTTGGGCAAATTCACAACCCACCGCGCCACCACCGATGATAAAGAGTGACTTTGGCGGACGGGTGAGCATGGTCGCTTGATGGCTCGTGAGGTAACTTACTTCTTCGAGACCTTCAATTTGAGGCGCGGCCTCAATTGCGCCAGTGGCGATCAGGAATTGGGCAGCGCTGTAGTGGCGGCGACCCACGGTAACTTCGTTAGAGGAGACGAAATGAGCTTCACCACGGATGACATTAATGCCTTCACTTTCAAAGGCAGCCTTGCCGCGAGCCGTACCAGTGCGTTTGATCGCAATGTCCTTCCAGGCCCGGATTGAAGGGTAGTTGTAGCCAATCGTGGTGGTACGGATACCGAAGCGGCCAGCTTGCTTGGCTTCATCATAAATTTTAGCCGCGTGAAGCATAGCTTTGGTGGGAACATCGCCCCAATTGGGACATTCGCCGCCAAATTCACCAGCTTCGACGATTGCTACTTTTTTGCCCGCCGCACTGGCAATATGGGCAGCCACGCTGCCGCCAGCGCCGGTGCCAATCACAATGAGATCATAGTCGAATCTGCTCATAGTTTTCCTTGCGTATTATTTACCATTTTTGTTCATTGTCCCAGTTACCATTTTTGCCCAGATCAAGCCAGCTCGGACGATTGGGGGATGATTCCGAAGGTTTGGTAGCTGGTCTATCAAAAGGATTAGTGCGAGTTGGCTGGCTTTGGCTTTCGTACATAGTGGCGGCGTGACGGTTGTAAGTCTTGAGATTCTCACCAGCTTTGCGATGGATATCACTCGCCGTGGCCTCTTTCTGACCTTGGAGCCAAGATTCGGTATCAAAGACGGCTCTTTGGGCCTGCATCTGCGCCTCACCTGGGGTAGCATTGGAACTCAAGCCAGCCCGATACAGGCTGCGGTAGAGCTTTTCGGGATCAAAGGGACGAGTGTCCCCGTTGGATTGTTTTACCACAAACGTCATAGGCACCTCTCTGAGGATAGTCGGTACTCTACAAATAGTACCACTGTTAGCCAGAGGTAGAAAGGGGTAGCGCCTGCGCGCGCACGTTGAAGAAAGCGGTGGAGAGACATTGTGGTGGAGAGTAATTTATCTTTGTGTTTTAAGCTACTAACGCTTACCATAAATATAGCATATGGCAGAAAAGTGGTACACCCAGACAGTTAGCGACGTTGCGCGACAGCTCCACGTCGATCTATTAAAGGGGCTTTCTCCCAAAGAAGTTGAAAAACGTCAGCAGCACTACGGAGTGAATGAGTTGGCCGAAGGCCATCATAATAGTGCGCTGAAATTGCTGCTCAGCCAGTTTGGTGATGTGCTCATCTTGGTGCTTATTGTGGCCGCGACTATTTCATTGGGTATTAGTCTATTTCATACTCATGAATCACCAGTCGAGGCCTATCTGATTTACGCCATTGTGGCAGCCATTGCAGCCATCGGCTTCTTTAATGAATACAAGGCTGAACGCACTGTGGCGGCGCTGAAGAGGCTTGTGAGCTTTGAAGCCCGCGTGATTCGTGGCGGCCGGGAAGTGGCTGTGCCAACGCGTGAGCTCGTGCCTGGTGATATTATCTTGCTTGAAGAAGGACAGAAGGTTCCGGCTGACGCCCGCCTCATCGAAGCAAATGTGTTGCAGGTGAACGAAGCCAGTCTTACTGGGGAGTCAGTGCCTGAGCTTAAGAATACCAAAACTCTTGCTGATGACCATTTGGCCCTGGGCGATTGGCGCGACATGGTTTTTTCCGGCACGGTGGTGGTGAGTGGGACTGGTCGGGCCATTGTGGTGGCCACGGGTAATTCAGCCCAGGTTGGCCGGATCGCCCAGCTCGTGAGCGGGGTTGAAACACAAAGTACGCCTTTGCAGCAGAAACTTGATCATCTTGGCCGAATGATTGGCATGATTATCGCCGTTGTCTGCGCCCTGGCTTTTGTGGGGGTCCTAGCACTGGATCGCACCTCAACAGGGGATGCGTGGCAGCGGATTATTTTTGCGTTTACCGCAGCCGTAGCCTTGGCCGTGGCGGCTATTCCTGAAGGCCTGGCCTTTGTGGTGCGTATCTCTTTGGCCTTGGGTGCGCGGCGTATGGCCACTAAGCATGCGTTGGTGCGACGCTTGGCGGCCGTGGAATCACTGGGTTCAACTGATGTGATTTGCACCGATAAGACTGGCACCCTGACCCGTGGTGAAATGACTGTGCGCACGCTCTGGCAGGCCGGCCAGGAGTTTAGCGTGACTGGTGAAGGCTACGACATCGAAGGTGAATTACAACTGGATGGGGCACGACTTACACCATCGGCCGACCTCCAGCATCTTTTGCAAGCAGCGGCACTGAGTAACAATGCCAAGCTGGCTGAAGGTGAGCTGCTAGGGGATCCCACCGAGCTGAGCTTGCTGGTGGCCGCCGAGAAGTTAGGGGTGGATAGAGAGAAGTTAGCTGTGGAATCGCCTCGTGTACACGAGAATCCCTTTAGCTCGGTGCGCAAAATGATGAGCACGCTTCATACCCACCCTGAGGGCTATCTTGTCGCGGCCAAAGGCGCGCCTGAAGTTATCCTGACGAAATGTACGCATATTTTGTGGAAGGGGAAGGTAGTAAAATTAACGGCTGAGAAACAAGCCGAAATTACCACTGCAACCACCCAGATGACCCAAGATGCCTTGCGTGTGCTGGCCGTGGCCTCGCGAGTGTTACCGATCAAGCCGGGCGAGACGCATCAAGAAGATGAACTCGTGTTTGTGGGCTTAGTGGGTATTATGGATCCACCCCGCTTGGAAGTGCAGGCCGTAATTGGCCGAGTGCAGCGCGAAGCTGGCATGCGCGTGATTATGATTACGGGCGACAATATCCTGACCGCCCAGGCAATTGCCAAGGAGCTGGGTATTGTTGGCGAAGCAATTGCCGGCACAGATTTAGATAGCATGAGCGATGGGGCATTGGGACAGCGCGTGGAGCATATTGGCATTTATGCCCGGGTAAATCCCGAGCACAAGATCCGGATTGTCAATGCCCTGCAGGCCAATGGACACCAGGTGGCGATGACTGGCGATGGCGTGAATGACGCGCCCGCTCTGAAGGCGGCAGATATTGGGATTGCCATGGGCATTACCGGTACAGATGCAGCCAAAGAAGCGAGCGACCTTATTTTGTTGGACGACCAGTTTAAAACCATTATCGCGGCTATTGAAGAAGGGCGCGGTATTTTTGATAATATGCGCAAGTTTATCAACTTCCTTTTAAGTACCAATACTGGCTTAGTCGTGGTGGTGCTTTTAGGAATTCTAGTTCATGGCAATTTAGTGCTGGCTGCGGTGCAGTTGCTGTTTATTAACATCGTCACCAATGGTCTGCCTGCCGTAGCTCTGGGGGCGGACACCGTAGCCAAAGGGGTAATGCAACGCAAACCAGCTGATTTCCAAGAGGCCATTCTGACCCGCAAGACTTGGGTGGAAATGATGACCTTTGGGGCATTGATGGGGCTGGTAGTGCTTGTCCACTATTCCATTGTGCTCAGTAATTTGGGCGCGCTGGCAGCGAGTTCCATTGCCTTTATGGCCGTGATTATCTATACATTTGCGCGCTTAGTGGGCATCCGCCAGAGCTATAAGCTTCCCTGGTTTTCTAACCTCTGGCTGACCTTGAGCGTGGCTGGTTCGCTACTAGTCGCCCTGTTGGCCGTCTATGTGCCGCAGTTTGCCGAGTTATTTGGCTTGCAGCCCGTGAGTCTTTTGAATTGGCTGGTTATTCTGATTCTGGCCCCGCTGTTGGTACTGATTATGCGCAAGATCGCCCCACGCCTTGCCGGCTAGGGTTAGGACTGGAAATTAACAGAGTAATTTGCTAAAATAACAAGCGCTAGTATGGCAGCGTAGCTCAGTCGGTTAGAGCGGAGGACTCATAAGCCTCAGGTCACAGGTTCAATTCCTGTCGCTGCTACCAAGAAAATACCCTTATCGAAAGATAGGGGTATTTTCTTGGAAAAGGTTATTGATAGAATTCTTCAATGGCCTTTACCACGGCAGGCGTAAAGGCTTCGGGATTCTTGGCAATGCCTGCTCGCAGTTCCTCGGGCGCAAACCAGCGCACTTCACTTACTTCTTCAGGCTGGAGTGTAAACTGCGTGGTGTGGGCAATACGGCCTTCAAAAACGGCGTGGAACTGATTAATGCGCTTGCTGCCAAGGACTTTCTTTACCACAATTTTACCTTTAAAGGTAAGGGGCACTTTCAAGCCAATTTCTTCGATTAGTTCTCGAGGGGCGGCGGCCTCGTATGATTCACCTTCGTCCACGTGCCCGCTGGCCGCATTGGTCCAGCAGCCCGGATAGAGCGGCCGGTTCGGGCTGCGTTTTTGCAAAAGAAAGTTATCTTCTTCGTCTCGCAGGACGATCTGTACTAAACGATGGTATGACCCTTTCGCCCACGCTTCTTGGCGAGTGGAGGTGCCGATTAGTTGGTCGTGTTCATCAACTATTTGGATTCGTTCGGGCATAGAACTACTTCGCGGTGTCCTTAAGAAACTTGAGTGTGGCCGCCAGGGCTGTGTTGCCGTCGGCATTATCCAGGTTGAACTGGTATTCATGAGGCAAGGCTGGCTGGTGGTCTTCGGCGTAGAAGAGTTCGCTGACAGGTACGCCCAAGGACTTGAGCTTGGCAGCAAAAGGCTTGGACTGAGCATTAGTGAGAGGGTCGGCATTACCACCAGTAATGTAGGTAGGTGGGAAGGCTTTGGTGACATGATAGTAGGCCGACATTTGGGTAAGTGCCGGGTTAGAAATGTCTCGTGAACCCACGTAGGCCCAGACGCTGACATCCGTGCCCCAGCCAACTATCTTGGGCAGGGTGGGGTCAGGCTGGATGAGCTCGTCCATTTTATAAATGCCGCAATTTAGGATAACGCCTTTAAGCTGGGAAGGCTGCAAAGTGGGGGTGAGGCGGAGCTCTTCGGCGTAGTCGGGGTTGGTGATGAGCGTGGCCATTTGGCTGGAAAGCTGGGAGCCAGCTGAATCGCCAGCCAGGAATATTTTGGTGGTGTCAGCGTGAAAACGGTCGGCATTGTCTTGGATATAGCGATACATATCGTTGAGCTGATGCACGGCGGTGGGGTATTTCTTTTCAGGTCCGCGCCAGTAGTCCCCTGAGATAACGGTGTAGCCTTGGGCGGCAAGTAGCTTGAAGTACGTGAGGTTATCGGTTTTATCGCCCGACACCCAGGCGCCACCGTGGGTCCAGATGACCAGGGGAAGTTTGGTGGTTGTGTTCTCGGTTGTGCTGGGGAAATAGACATCTAAAAAAGCAGCAGCATCATGCGGGCGGTACTGCTGGTTGCTAATAGTGCTAATGCCAACTGATGGTTGGTGTTTTTCCAACGCTTTGGTAGTTTTGACATCATTTTTAGTAAAGGTAGCCCGGATAAGCATGGCGCCTGGCCAGGCGCTCACACGAAAGGCAGTGAGAACCAGCACGAGTAGTGCCACAATTGTCCCGGTGACCCATAGAAAAATAGGCCTACGGTAAAAAGGCTGATGAGTAGTCTTTGATTTCTTCAAGAGGAGAACTCCTAGTTATTGCTTACAGTATACCAGTTACGGTTAGGAGAGCAGTGCAAAATTAAGATTTGCGGTCATGTTGTAAATAATGCTATTGCTACTGCTTCTGGCACACGCCTACACTCGGGAGGTGAAAGGAGCATGCTATGGCATCACATGTACTAGACCAGGCGTTGACCAAGGCGATTGCCAGCGAGATTGAGGGCATTATTCCCTATGATGAAATTGAAGTAGTGCACCGTCGTGATGCAATGGAATGGGTAGCTAGCGCCCAGAATATATTTAGGCTCAAAAAGCCAGATATTCCCCCGACACACCTGGTTGCGTATTTTGTGTTTGTTGATCCAGACCAGCAAAGTATTCTGCTGGTGGACCATATTAAGGCCCAACTATGGATCCCAACTGGTGGGCATGTGGAATTCAATGAGGATCCTCGACAAACTGTGATGCGGGAAGCCAAAGAGGAGCTGGGAGTCCAGGCGGTGTTCTTGCGTAATAACGACCATCCGTTTTTTATCACGCGGAATCGAACGACCGGATTGACGCCAGGGCATACGGATATTAGTCTGTGGTACTTGCTTCGGGGAAGCGTGCACGACTTCCACCCTTATGACAAAGGGGAGTTTAATGATATCGAATGGTATAGCTTTGCCGAAGTGCTCGACTCTGATCCGGCTATTTTTGACCGTCATCTTCAGCGGTTTGTGCGCAAGCTGCGTGCCTATCTTGGAAAATGAGGGTTGTTACTTGGTGTTTCCCTGTAAAATCCGTACAATATAGCTTCACATGTATAATGCAGCCATTAAAGATAAGCTTATTTTTTATGCCCGAGTGGCCTGGTTTGGTGCACACCTGTATAGTACTTACCCTTGGGAGATTGTGTCCTTGCTCCTGCGCCGTACTCTTGAGGTTGGCCTTCTTCTCCTGTTCTGGTATATCGTCCAGCAAGGTAACGGGATTACCGAGGTGCGTAATTTCCCGGCTTATATTCTGATTGCTAGTAGTGCGCAATTATTAACCATTGGACACAACTTTAGGGTTGGGAGTTCCTACGGTGATGATATTAAGAGCGGGGCGATTAGCACAATTCTGATGAAGCCTATTAATACACTCTACTATTATGTGGCTCATAACTTTGGCACGCAGATTATTGTCCAAGCTTTTTCTATTATTAATATTATTGTAGGCTGCTTTCTTTTGAGTGGTGTCGCGCTTGAGCGCTATGGATTATTTGTGCTTTCGCTATTTATTAGCTGGCTTATTGGCCTTTACCTGAATGTGTTAATCGGAGCAGCAGCATTTTGGATTATTGAACACGGCCAGTTTCGCCTGATACTTTATTTTGGGGTACGAATTGTTTCAGGCTTTTTTGTGCCACTGAGTTTCTTCCCTGGGGCAATTGAGCATGTGCTCCTGGCGCTGCCCTTTGCGCAGCTCGCCTATGTTCCAGCCGAAATTCTGACCGGCACTTCAAGCACTGGGCGACTGGTGAGCTTTCTGGGTATTGGGGTATTATGGGTGGTGCTCTTGCGCCTGATTGCATTTCGCGTTTGGGAACTGGGAAGGAGGCAGAATGATGCGGTTGGTATCTAGTTTGCGTCGTCGGCTTTCTTTGTTGGTGGCATTCACGGTGACCGAGTGGCGGGCTGATATGGCCTATACGGGTAACAGGATTGCTGGCGTACTTACTCCATTGGTCTATGTGGCCTCATTCTTGGTCTTTATCGATGTGCTCTATGGTAATATTTCCAGCCTGGCTGGGTATACGCATAACCAGATGCTCTTTCTAATCCTTGTTGGTCAGCTTGCGTTCTATTTGGTGAGCTTCTGGGGTGTGACCGCGAACGAGAATCTTAATAAAATGATCAATACCGGCAATCTTGATTTTGTGCTTCTTCGGCCAGTGAATACGCTTTATCTGATCACCATTAGCAAGATTAAGCTTTTTGGACTACTTACCAACATGATTGGGCCGTTGGTCCCAGTGGTCGTGCTGGTCAATTGGTCGGCGCTGCACTTGGAGCCCCATCGCGTATTACTCGCAATTCCAATTCTGCTCCTGGGTGTACTTCTTAACCAATCGCTGCAATTTATTCTGACCCTGCCTGCGTTTTGGACCGGCCGGGCTTATGAATCGCACCTCTTGCTGTACGCCGGAACCAGTCAGACAGTTCCACTTGAAGGATTGCCTACGTGGAGCCGCTTTATTTTTACTGGCGCCTTTCCGACATTGCTCGTTACTTCGGTAACAGCCTCGGTAATGCTTGGTAAGTCTGATCCGGCTTTTTGGTTGCCAGTCACAATTGGCATTACGGTTGTGATGATTACTATTAAAAGATTGATATGGCGCAAGGCCTTGCGACAGTACGCATCGGCGTCTTCGTAGAAAGTTGAGTATGAGCAAAGTAGTTGTTGAAGTTCAAGAATTGACTAAAGAATTCAAAGCCAAGGGCAATAAGAATATTCTGACGAGTTTGTGGCGTCCAGAATGGAAGCGCGCTCATGCGGTGAAGGAAGTTTCTTTTTCGATCACCCAAGGTGAGTCCGTAGCCTTTTTGGGTCCCAATGGCGCAGGTAAAACAACCACCACTAAGATGATGGCTGGGCTTATTTACCCCACCAGCGGTCAGGTGCGCGTACTTGGCTACGAGCCTTTTAAACGTAATCCAGCGTTTCTGCAGCGTATTGGCCTGGTAATGGGCAACAAGGCTGGCCTCAACTGGGATCTGACAGCAGAGCAATCTTTCTGGCTTTTGCGCAACATTTATGACATCAAAGAGGGGGAATTCAAGAAGCGGGTGGCCCATCTGACCAAGCTTTTAGGCGTGGAAGAAAAGATGGACACTCAGGTCCGCCGCCTAAGCCTCGGTGAACGCATGAAATTGGAATTGATTGGGGCCATTCTGCATAAGCCGGATGTGTTATTTTTGGACGAACCCACCATCGGCTTGGATATTGAATCCAAAAAGAACGTGCGTGAATTCTTGCGTACTGTGCAAAAAGAACAGGGGACCACGCTCATTCTGACTTCCCATGATATGGACGATATCGAAGAGGTGAGTGACCGAGTGCTGGTGATCAACCATGGGGCAATTGCCTATGACAATTCCCTTACCGGGTTAATGGAGCAGTACAACCGCTCTCGCTATATTCGGTTTCATTTTAAAGATGATGTTGCCGCAAGTAAGTTGCAGAAGTATGGCGAAGTACTTGACCGCACTAATGGTACTTTATTGCGTGTCCCGGCTGAAAAATTGGTAAGTACGCTCTCTCATGTCTCGGCTGATTTTGACCTGGAAGATATTAATATTGAGTCGATTCCCTTGGAAACGATTATTAACGATATATTTCAACAACGCTAAGCTTGCCACATCATTCCCTAGACAAAGTGAGGACTTTATGTCACCCTAACAAGAAGATTGTGAAAGGAACGCACTTCAATGACCCTCAAGTCTGTTGCCCGTGCCCTACAATTTGGCCGGTTCTCTACGCGAACCAAAATTTCTAGCCTTGTGCTGGTAGCGCTCCTTGCTGCAGTTGGGGTGATCGGCTTTTTTGTGCGCAGTGAGGACACCACAGCGGCGTTGCCTTCGTCAGAACTTACTTCGCATGTTGCTTCGGCTACCGAAAGCGACAGCACTCCTTCGCCAACCAGTCCCGCGATTACCACGAAGCAACCCGATGCCCTAGTGGGGCCGCATGCGATTCTCTTGGCACGTGCCGGCACATCTGGTATCTACTCTATCTCCACTGCCGATGGCGCAGCCGTGGAATGGCAGCCAGCTTGGGGTAATTTTGAATGGCTAGATGGCCATGCCACCAAAGCGAATGCCCCAGTCCGATTAGTGTTTGAACACGCGTATGAACCATATACCAGCCCGACCTTGAATTTTAGAGTACGGGCGCTTGGTGATGCGCCCTTGGGAGTATACGAAACCGCAGTTTATGCCAATGGCAAGGTGTTTACTATTAAGATTACGGTGAGTACATAGCAATGCGGCTTATTGAGCGGGAGTCTGGGCTTCTTGTTGCTGAGTACGGTGGTAACGGTCGAAGCGGCAAGGGAAGTATTGTTGGCGAAGAGGCAAAGCAAGAAGGTGTTGCCAGTGACGAGGCTGGAGCTGACTACCGGGCAGTAACGCGAGCGCTCATTACTGATGGTCACATTGAGCTTGATATGTCAGAGAAAGAAATTGCCAGGCGAGTTGCTGAATTTAAGCTTGGTGAGCTTGCGGCATTGGCCGCTGGCAAAAATCAAATTATTAAAGCGCATGGCCTGGAAGCGCTGTATCAGCAAGATGTAAATACACTTGTACCCTATGTGGGTAAGATGCCGCTGGTGCGTGAAGCGGTGAAGGCTGGATTTCAACAAAGAGTAGCGGCGGCGCGTGACGACCCATCGGTCCGCTTATTGCTGGTTGATGGTCGTAATCTTAAGCCAGTGGTAGAAAAGGTAGAGGGCGCCAAAGTCTTTTTGCGCACCTTTGTGGAATGTACCGCAGAGGAAGCGGCAAGGCGTGAGTGTCTTCGCGATGGAATTCCTTTGGGAAGTCGTGAGGCAACGACTGTCCTCGAAGGTATTCGAGCGCGCAATAAAACTGATGCCAGCCGTGATCTTGACCCAGTTCGCTCAGATGAGAATGCGCTGCATTATGGCGAAGGTGCTGGTAAATCCCCATCTGCAGAGTCGCATCGTATTGCGCGGCGAGGCTTGGGACGTCAAGCAGTGCGAGAGGGACGCCAAATAGTGTTGGACACCACAAACTTGAGCAAAAAAGACATGATTGCCGCTGCTCATCAGATGCTTGCAGAGGCCTACGACACTCGAATCAGTGCCTAATTGTGCGCACTTGCCTTCACTGATTCCATAAACTGATACGCACTTTCTTGCGGTTGGTAGTCGCTGTGTGCCCCAAGCACCACGCCAATAAGGTCATAGGGCTTGCCCGCATACTCAAAGCGGGTTGAAAACAACAGGGTGATGCCCGCTTCATTACTGTCGCCAAGTTTAATGCCACTATAGCCGTGCGAAGTCACAAGTCGGTTGTAGTTGGGTAGCGCACCGGTTACGGGGAAGTAGCCAGTGTCGTGTTGGGCCACAATCTCGGCAATGACTGGATTTTCAAGTGCTAATTCGCCTAGTTTCACCAGGTCACGGGTGGTGCTTTTGGTTTTGGGGTCAAGACCACTGGCGTCGCCACCCACGACGGTATGGGCCAGGCCCTTGCGCTGGAGCATTTCGTTGGCATAGGCCTGGTAATTGGCAAGTGAGCCAAAAGCCCAGACTGCAGTGGTGTCGGCAATATTGTTCGCCGAAGGCAGGAGCATGGCCGCCAATGCTTGTCGCTCGGTAATGGGCACGCCTGCTTGCACTTCGGCCACGGAGCCGTTTTGAGCAACATAGTCATGGTAGCGCTGTTCGTCGCGGGCGGTGATTGGGATGCGAGGACCTTCCTGGCCAATTTTAAGCGGTTTTTTCTCAAGGATGGCCAGGGCGGTGATTACTTTGGCAATGCTGGCCGTGGGTCGCTGGCCTTCTTCGCCGTAGGTGGCGATTGGGCCATATCCTTTGATACCCACCGCTGCGGCGGCCACGTGTTCGGGCCACTGGGGCGACACTTTGAATGGCGCAGGCTTCGCTGATTCAGCGGCGGCTGGCTTGGAAAAAATAGGTTGATGTGGTGATGTACTGTGGTGGGCAAGAGTAGCAAGGAAGCCAATCCCACTTATGGCGGTAATGGCCACTATGAACTTAAGGCGACGGCGTCGCTGGCGACGAGAGGGTGGGCGGCGGTACGAATCATAAATGTGACTCACTTCTTTCCAGTGTACCATGCAGCTTATGCTCTGAAACCCTGGTTCGTGACATGAAAAAGCAGAGCGACGGGTGGAGAGTTTGGTGGGAGGGGTGCGCCCGAGGGCGCGCGGAGTTGCATGACTGGTGAGTCATTCCGCACGCCCTTAGACAATCATCAGATCTCGTCGTCCTCCTCCTCGTGCATGCCTTCCTCGAAGAGGCCGACTACGGCGTGCGCAGTGGCAGCCAGCAGGAGTGCCGTGATGGCGAGGGTGACGCGCTGGTTCTGGACCGGGCCGCGGTTGCGGGCACCGAGGAGGGTGACACCGGCGAGCGTCAACGCGGCGCTGAACGTGGCGCTGGTGTACTGACTCTGCGGAGCGAACTTGCGGGCAACACCCGAGGCCGTGACGACCGCCAGGGTGGTACGGGGGAGAAGCTTTCCGCTCCTCGTTGTGTCCTTGCGCATGGAACCTACCTAACTCTATCCGAGAGCATCGCTCTGCGTGGGTACCTCCATTGAGGAGATTCAATTAGCGTAGTATGGAGTGGCTAAATCGTCAAATCTTAGTTGTGCTTTAGCTCTTTCTCAAGTTTAATAAAGGGAACTAGGAGAACTTATGAAAAATCAAGAAACACACACTACCCCAGCGGCGCATGCTGCTGCCGCGCCGATCACGGTGCATTCTGAACAGTCAACCAATAACTTCCTTTTGCTCATGGTTGCCAGCCTGGGAACTTACCAAATTTACTGGGGCTGGAAAGCTTGGGAGACGGTTGAGAAGGTCGATCCAAAACAGCGTCACACGGCTATTCGGGGATTTTTCTTGCCCCTGACTGGCTTTTGGTTGTACCCGGAGATGTTGCGCCACGCTAAAAAAGTTGGTTATCCCAAGAGCTATGTTCCGTTATTGCTGGCTGTTTTGTTTCTGATCGTGAATATGGGAACAGATGCCAAGTCAGATGGTACTCATTCAGCAATCGTGATACTTATTTTGGCTGCGTTGTCGGCCTTACTTGCTGGCTTGCTGTTGCTGCCGCTGCGCGAAGCCCGAACCTACCTTATGACGCACCACAAACCCCAGATTGCGGAACCCGCTCCAAGCGAGCCTCTGAAGTTCTTCATTATAGCTATCTGGGTTATTATCTTGGCCGCAGCTGTGTGGGCAAACTAGCAACCCATAGCCATCAGGGGTAGAGTAGTATACTATTTGAGTAATGTCCGTAGCTACTTCTCATTCTTCAAAAAAGCGTCCATTTTCGGTGGCCCGATTCTTCAAGCTTTTTGAGCAAGCAATTGCTGCGATTGACGTGTATCCGCTGACCAGTGATAACCTAGTAATTCAGCAAGATGCGTTCCGGCGCTTGGGACATCTTGAAGGCGGCACGCCCGAAGAGAGTGAAGTAGAGATATTTGCGAGTCTTAGTTTTAATCGCAAAGAGCGCGATAGCGATCTGTGTTTTTCCCTTGATTTTGCGGCTGAAGTGTTTCAACTCAGCATTGAAAGCACAGGCGTGTTTACCTTCCCGTACAAGTGGTATTTTAAAGACGAAGAGGTGGCCGTCGCGCAGCTGATTACGACGCTCAAGATGCTTTGTAGCGGGCAGTTCAAAGTGCTCGTTACTCGCCGTGAAGGCGGCGTGTGCGCCACGGAGTTACTGCTCTATCCTGGGAAGTCTCGTCTGCCGATCGTGCTGACCACGGAAGCCTACTTTCCCTGGTGGTGGGGTCGCGACGAAGCTGATGAATACGAGCTGACGATTTTGCGCAATGCCCAGCTGCCGCGTGAAAATCTGACCTTGCCAAATTATTATTTCCTTGTTGATTATGACCGTCAGAAACAGGTAGTGAGTCAGGGGCGCACCTTTACTTCATCGGAACTGACCCCGCTGACCAAGGGGGCGTATGCCGAAACTGAGACCCCGCCCCCAATGCAGCTAAAGCGAGTTGGGCGTCGACCCCACAATTTCTTGTTTATGTATCGCCAGTGGGAGTTCTGGCTGCTGCTGAGCGTGACAGCCGTGGGGATCGTAGGTGCTTTGCAGCTTGGTTGGCTCCCGGATTGGCTGCAGACCCGACTGTGGCTGCTTGCGCTTGTGCTGGGACCCTCTTGCTCGCTTCTCCTTTTGCCCCTATTGCGCCACAAAGAAATGCTCAAAGCGCTTCACAAAGATCATCCTTGGATCAGGTTTGACCGCTTTATCCGCCGCCAGAAGAAACCAAGGGCGAAGCGTTCCTAGTCTGCTATACTCGTAACAGTTATGAGATTTTTTACCAAACACCCCTTTATTAAGTCGCTTTTTTCGCTCTCTACTCGTTTGTGGGTCGGCATCTTTTCAGCCAGTATTGCTCTCATGGCCGTGCTGGTCGCTGCCTATATTGGCCTTGGTTTTTCCAAAGAGTATTACCATGTGACCGGCTCAGATACGAGCTATAACAAGATTCTCTCCCTTAAAGTGAACGGCGTCATTGTCGGTGATAGCGATGAGTTTTTTGGCGGTTACATGACCACTCCGGGCTACGCAATTAAGCAGCAACTTTACAAGGCGGTTGAAGACGACTCTATCCAAGCTGTCATTCTTGAAATTAACTCGCCTGGGGGCACTATTTACGGTGCGGGTGCGATTGCCGATGGCGTAGCCTACTATCGCGAACATGCTAAACGACCGGTGTATGCCCACATTCAAGGACTCGGTGCTTCAGGCGCCTACTGGGCGGCCGTGAGCGCTGACAAAGTAATTGCCGACCGAGGCAGTGATGTGGGCAGTATTGGCGTGATCATGGGCCCTTTCAAATATTATGACAAAGTATTGAGTGACGACGGCCAAGTGCTGACCCAAAATGGCATTGAAAGCTACAACATTACAGCCGGGCGTTCCAAAGATGTTGGCGACCCTTATCGCCGCCTCACTGCCGAAGAAACAGAAACATTGCAGCGTTCGGTGAATAATGATTACGATCTTTTTGTAAACTACGTGAGCGAACGGCGAGGCATTAGCGCCGAAACCATTCGCGACAAACTGGGCGCGATGACTTACGATAACAAAACCGCTTTGGAACAAAAAATGATTGATGCCACGGCTGGCCGTGAAGAAACCTACAAGAGTTTGGCCGAGGCGTCCCGTCTGGGCGATGACTACGAAGTAGTTCGTCCTGTAGTACTCGACGATACTGCCCAGTACACCACTGGTGGCTGGATTGCCGGCTTATTGCATCGTACCCCAAAGCAAGCAGCCAAAAGTGGCATGCAGCACTGTAATCTTGATCGTGTCACGCTGGCATATGAAGGCGATGTTGCCACACTTTGCGAGCCTGAGTAGTCGCAGGCCCTAGTCGGTAATAACCACATCCTCACCCAAATGCTTCTTGAGTCTGGCTCGCACTCCGCCAGGTTGCCGCCCAAGGGCGGTACTGAGTTTTTGCACACCAGCACCTTCTTTAAACTGGGCTAAAAGCGCTTCGTCGTCGGCTTTTTTCCATGGGGTAAAAGCTTTAGGGTAGGTTTTGCGCATTTCGGCGACTTTCTGAGCCCATTGCGAGGAGCCTGGAGATTTTACCGTTTTGGGTGCTTCTTTTTTGCGCTTGGCAGCTTTCTTTTCAAGGTGCTTAAAGCGAGCAAGGTTATTGAGCGACTCCTCTTGCAAATAGGCATCGATAGCTAGGGCGTCCGGGCTGACCTGAATCGCTTTTTTGTTAATCCCCAGCAGGCTGAGCGAATCCAAACGCTTGACCCTTGAAAGGGCTACATAGCCCATGCCTTCAACAAAGGCTTTGCGCAGATCGATACGAGCGGCGTCGAGGGTCATGCCCTGGCTTTTGTGAATGGTAATTGCCCAGGCCAGACGCAAGGGAATTTGGGTCAGACTGGCTCGTTTTTTGTTGCCGTCGCGCAATTCCCAGATGTCGGGCAGCATGGTGATGCGTTTGCCACTGCGCAATTCCACAATCGGGTAGTAACTTTCTTCGGTAAAGCCAACCACAATACCCAGGCTGCCATTTACATATTTTTTATCCTGGGAATTCTTAATGCACATAACCAGAGAGCCTTCTTTGAGCACCAACTCCTCAAGGGCTAAACAGGATCGTTTGAGCTGCTCCACATAGTTTTCGCTGCCCGTGGTGACCATGGAGTAGCTGAATTCGTCGCCAGGTAGCAGGTTAAGTGCGGCGCTATTAATGCCATCAACATCAATATTGGTGGTGTGTAATTCAGTTACTTCTTGACCCCCCGGAATGCTGGCATCAATGCGCGACAATAGCGTTTCGGCATGGCCCCGGCGCACGTCACCCTTACGAATAGCAGTCAGGATTTCTAAAAAGGCATCATCGTCTTGGCGGTGTTGTTCGGAAAGATAACAGATGGTTGGCTGAAGTTCTTGCCAAGCTTGGGAATGTACCACAAAGCGGCCTTCACGACTGTCTTGGCGGTTAACAGGCGGCAACTGAAAGAAGTCGCCACACAAGACAATTTGCAAGCCACCAAATGGTTCGTCACTCTCCCGCACTTTGCGGGCAATTGCATCAACCATGTCGAGGCGATAATCGTGGAGCATGGAAATTTCATCAATAACCAGAATGTCGGTTTTGCGGATAATCTCGGCCCGGCCTTTTGGTAATTGCTGAAAGAAGTTTTTGGGCAGGGCGTCAAGCACGCCAATACCGCTCCAAGCGTGGATGGTGTTGCCGCCAAGGTGCGTGGCTGCCAGACCTGTAGTTGCGGTGACCGCAACGGTCTTGCCTTGCTTCTTGGCTTGGCGGATAAATTCGTTGAGGACAAAGGTCTTTCCCGCACCAGCCTGGCCGGTAAGGAGGACACTTTCACCCTCAAGCATGATTTCTAGGGCTAAACTCTGCTTCATAGCCTCCCAAGTGTAGCATGCACTGAGGTACAGAGAAGTGGTGAAAAATACTAAACTTCCTGGACAGCGGGAAGAGAGGGCCGGAGGCGACTAAAGAGCTTGCTCAAAAAGATGCTCGTACTCATGGCCACGAGGTAGCCCAACCCCAGGCCTACGGCTAATCCCGTCCAACCCGAAAACTGGGGTGCGACCAGATAAAAGACAATACCGAAGGCACAACAGCCGGCTGTGCCATGCGGCATATTTTTGGCAATAGATTTTGCAAACAGGGGACCGTGTCGTCGCCCCATTAAGTACAGCGTGCAGGAGATAGCTGCAGGGAAGCAGGTGAAAATACCACCCCATAGCGGACCGCCGAGTTTAGTGGCAATAAGCACGGTGCTGATCGCGGTGCCGGCCAGAAGGGCTCTGGTAGTGAGTTCAAGCTTTGACGCTTTTACGCGTGGTGCTCTGAGCGAAGGATATGTACTGACAGAAAAGGCGACGACGATGTAGAAACAGCAGAAAAACGCGAACTGAAGCCAAATGCTTTCCGGAAGGATCAAAGCAATGAACGCAAAAGCCCACCACAAGCTGAAGGCCCCAACCAGACCCAAAAGTATTCCCTTTTGGGCAAAGAAGATGAAACCCAATACAAAGGCCATGACCGCAGCGGTCATGGAAGGGACTACTATCATGGCATGAGCAGCAGCATTTACATCATTGGCAATGGTGATGAAAATGACGCCCACCAGCATGATAGTGGGCGAGGCGCTCAGAATACCAGCCCATCGGGGGCTGACTCTTTCGGCAATTGTAGTGACCGTGATAATGACGGCCGCACCGGTGATAAATGAAATGAGGAGCTTGAAAAGAAAGAGCGCGTCCATGACCGGGTAGTGTAACGTGCGGGGACGTGGACGTCAATGTGGGCTAGCGTGCCCGCATGAAACATTCTTGTGCGGCAGTGTCGCATAATTCCTGAAGCGGCATAGAGGCAAACATGACTTCGGTTTGGCTTCGTTGCGCACGAAGCGCGGCTAGCTTTCGAGCCAGAAGCTCTTTGGTGAGCAGGAAACGGAGGTCAACTTCTGCATCGGGCACAGTGACAGGCGGATCGATGTTGAAAAAGACATCAAATTGTTCGTCCCATTGCTTGCCAACTTTTTGATACCACTCCTCGGAAATAGTGGCGTGGTAGACGGCGGGCCGGGGATCACTTTGGGCAACCGCCTGTCCTACCCAATGGCCAACCGTGATATGGTCGCTGTGGCCCGTAATGCCATCTGGACCAAATGTCAGAATAGAGTCAGGCCGAACCTCTGTAATAATAGCAACTAATTTGGCAACGGCGCTGTCGGCCGCGATTTGGGCACAGCCGCCATCGGCATAATCCAGCCAAATGTGCGAGGAAATGTCCATAATCTCCATAGTTTTCTGCAATTCTTGTTCGCGAATATCGGCCAAATGCTCCTGTGGCCAGCGCTTTTCATCCTGCACGCCTTGCTCACCTCGAGTTGCGGTGACACATACCACTTTTTGACCATGGTCGCGGGCGGCCATCATAATACCTGCGGCCGACCAGCTTTCATCATCTGGATGCGCCCAGACGCTCAAGATCGTTCCTAACTTCGATATATCTTGAGTATTCATATCTTCACTGTACCCCTAATCGCCACCAGATCAAGTGGTCTTGCCGTGTTATTATAAAATCCTAACTTACTACAAAGAGGAAAAAATGGCTACAGTACATTATTTTAATGGCGATTGGGTGACTGAAGATAAGCTGCTTATTCCGGCCAAAGACCTTAGCGTGGTGCGTGGATTTGGCGTATTTGATTTCTTGCGCACCTATCAGGGCGAACCGTTTAAACTGAATGAACATCTTGGTCGCTTTTATCGTTCGGCAGCTTTTCTGGAACTTGAGATTCCAGTTGAGAAGACTCTGTTGGCAACAATCGTTCAAGAGGGGATCCAGCGCAACCAATTTGACGAAGCGGGCATTCGCATGACCCTAACCGGTGGTGTGGCCAATGATGCTTCTATGATTACTCCGGGGACGCCCTCGCTCATTGTGACTTTTGGCCCCATTACTTCTCCAGACCCTCAGTTGTACGAGGTTGGCGGAAAAGTAATTACCACAACACACATTCGTCATATGCCTGAGGCAAAATCACTGAATTATATGATGGCTGTTTTGGCGCATCGTGAAGTAAAGCGCCAAGGTGCAGTTGAGGCAATCTATATGAGTGCTGAAACTGGCCAGATCTACGAAGGCACAATTGCAAACGTGGCCGTGGTGAAGGACGGGGTGGTCATTACCCCTAAAGATGAAGTTTTAATTGGCATCACTCGTAATGTGATGCTGCAACTCTGCGACCAACTTGGTATTCCACACCGCGAAGAGGCGCTGTTTGCTAAAGACTTGGCAGGCTGTCAGGAAATGTGTATTACTGGCACTACCAAAGAAGTGATGCCGATTGTCCAGTTTGACGACCTTACTATCGGTGATGGGAAAGTTGGCCCAGTAGTCGGCAAATTGGTAGCCGCATTTCGCAAACTTACTGGCCAGTAGGATTTCCTCTCTTGTCAAAGCCGTGACTATAAGAGATACTGACAGTACTTCACATCTAAGGGTTTGTACGCATGGAACCGCATCACCCCGAATATTCTGGCGCTGAAAGCAGCGAAGAACGTGAGCGTCGTCAGAAAGAAAAAGAACGACGCCGTCTTTTAAAAGCTCTCCGGCGTTGGCGGGAATCACGCGCCGAGGCCCGGGCAGCTGAGGCTCCCGCTCCTACTGTTGAGCAGGCCGAAGAAACAGATGATCCTGATGAGCGCAAAGCTCAAAAATTGCGTAAAGTGTTGCAGCTTTTACTTTTGCGCCCTGGCAGCACTCCTGCGGAAACGGCCCCGCATCCTACTCCCGAAACTACCGAAACTGCACCGCGCTTCCGCCGTCTCCGACAAGTAACTACCCAAGTTTTAGCCAGAGTGATCGACACTCATGATGAAGTGCGAGCTGTCATCAGCGGCACGCCTTCACCAGAGCTTACCCAGGATGAGCGTTCTTTAGATGAGGCTGAATCTGATCTGCGCCGTGCCTCAACTGATTTTGAAGCAGCCTTGACTCTGAACGTGCCAGAAACCCCTGGAGCGGATGAGAATCCGGCCTCAACTCGGCCTGACACGTTGCCCATCACGCTGGGTGTGCCTGCTGAAACACGGCCAAGACAGCCGGATGCGACGCGCCGCAGCGGCCTGCCAACAATCACCAAGGCGGCCACGGCGAGTTTACTTGGTTCGTCATTTCCCACTTTTGAACAACCAAGCAGTCCTTTTGAAGACGCTAAAACGCAGGACAATACCCTTCGTCGTCATGAGCAAGAACTGGGCCGCCTCCGTCGGGAAACAGTTGATATGCAAGACAGTGTGTTGCGGCACCAACGCGTCCAAGAAACAGTTGCACTGGCTCGGCAGCAGGCTGAAGTAGTTGACTCCGCAACCCAGACGTTGCAAGTTGAGCGACCGCCTACCCCTGTTGGAGAGCCACGCTTTGTGGCGCCTGCGCCGCTTCCCCCCATGGAACGGATGGCACCATCCGCGTTTGTGGCTCCAGAAGTAGCTGCGCCAACAGCACCATCATCGTATGAAACCATTCCTCCGCCTCGCGAGGCGAAATTCGAGGAACACGCCGCTGTCCCACGGCCGACTGTTGAAATTGCCGCTGCCGCGCCCTCCAAAGAAGCACCTACTGAGCAACAGATGAGTGATAGGGTAGAGCGCGATCCTGGCAACAATTGGACAGCTCCGGCCGCAAATAACACAGCTACTCAGGTGCATGACACATCGTTACCGTCATGGCAAGTTGCTTCGTCCACAGTGCCCCCTCGAATCGTGCCTGATGAAATCCGCAAAGCCCACCACAATCCCCAGCCAACATGGCCGCACCAGGGAAGGGGATGGTTGCTCGTTGCGGTGTTTGTAATTATCGTGGTTGGACTACTCTTGCTTTCCTGGACTGTGTAGTCGAAGCAGCTTATGGTATAATAAAAATGCACCTTATACATATCACAATATAAAGAGCGCAGTGAGGGACCTCGCCCGTTGAACTGCCGGCAACCCTGAATTAATTTCAGTAGGTGCTTCATCGAGCCCGCCTGCGGGAGAGATATTGGTAACTTTTATTGCTTCCAACCTTTCTTGCCGTGCGGTAGAAAGGCTTTTTTATGTCTAATTATCAAATATTTACCTCGGAATCGGTCTGTGCTGGGCATCCGGATAAGATCTGCGACCAAATCAGTGACGCAATTGTGGATGAGATTATGCGCCAAGATCCCTATGGCCATACTGCGATCGAAACGGCTGTCACGGCCAACAGGGTGATACTTATTGGCGAAGTAAACACCACCGCAATTGTTGACTTCGCGCAAGTTGCGCGCGAAGAGATTAGACGATTAGGCTATACCAATCCCGCGCTGCAATTTACTGATCATGCCAAAATTGATGTCTTAATTCGTGAGCAATCGGCCGAAATTGCCCTAGGGGTTGATAACGAAGGCGCTGGCGATCAAGGTATGATGTTCGGTTATGCCTGCAACGAAACGCCAGAACTTATGCCTTTACCAATCATCCTGGCCCATCGCCTGACTCAGCGAATCGATGAAATGCGCGAGCACGGATTGCTGCCGTATCTTCGTCCAGATGGCAAAGCGCAGGTGAGTGTGGAATACAAAGACGGCAAGCCAATGCGAGTGCGTCATGTGGTGGTAGCTGTGCCGCACAATCACACTGTCGACCTGGAGCGAGTGCGCCAAGATCTCTACATTGGCGCGATTGAGCCATTGTTGTATGACTATGGCTATAAGATTGACCATAAGAAAGACTTAGTGGTGAACGGCACAGGCGTCTGGCATTTTTCCGGCCCAGCTGCTGATGCCGGCCTGACTGGTCGCAAAATTATTGTGGATGGCTATGGAGGCATGGCGCGTGTCGGCGGCGGTGCATTTAGCGGTAAAGATTGCACCAAGGTTGATCGCTCTGCCGCCTATGCTGCCCGCTTCTTGGCTAAAAATATCGTGGCTGCTGGTTTGGCTGACCGTGTAGAAGTGCAATTGGCCTATTACATTGGGGCCAAAAAACCGGTGATGCAGGAATTTGATGCATTTGGCACGGCCAAAGCCGACCATAAAGTAATTCGTGATTTTATGCTTAATCTTTTGGATACGTCGGTGACGGGGATAATCAATGGCTTGGACTTGCGCCAGCCCATTTATAAGCAGACGGCCGCCTATGGACACTTTGGCCGCCCAGAACTTCCGTGGGAACGAGTGGTCACTGCGGCGCAATTTGCCAAGTAGGGGTGCTTTGCATCGTTTGACATACGTAGTAACATATGTTGAAGATGAAGACAACTGCCTTGCCTCCTGGAAAGTACATCCTTGCCGTTTCCGGGGGGGTTGATTCCGTGGTGCTGCTGGACCTTTTGGCTCAATGCCAAAACCTTACTCTCATTGTGGCTCATTTTGATCATGGAATTCGCCCAGACTCGGCAGCTGATGCCCGATTTGTGGCCGCTACGGCGCGCCGCTATGGACTGCCCTTTGTGATGGCGCGCGGTGAATTAGGTCCAGAAGCCAGCGAAGCAACGGCCCGCAAGGCCCGCTACGCCTTCTTAGAAAAGGCACGCGTGGCGCATGGGGCTGATGCGTTGATTACTGCACATCATCAGGATGATGTGGTGGAAACGGTCATTATTAATTTATTGCGTGGTACTGGCTGGCGGGGGTTGGTAAGCCTGCGTGACGCTGACCGCATTCGTCGGCCGTTACTTGGGGTATCCAAGAGCGAGATTACAGCCTATGCTCAGCAACATCGCTTAGAGTGGCACGAGGATAGCACCAATCGTGACGCACGTTACCTCCGTAATCGGGTGCGTCACGAGGTGCTGCCTATGACTGATGTTATTTTTCGCCAAGAGTTATTGGCATTGGTGGGGCGGCAAGGGGAGTTGCGTGGAGAAATTGAATCCTTAATTGAAGAGCTTCTCCAATACGCTCCCCACACTCCCTCCCCACCGGACACAGAAATCCGCACGCTACGCGTGCGTCATACAGTGTCCAATGGGGAGGGAGATGCGGTGGCTGTGCGGCCCATTACTGGGGCAGGAGTTCTGCAGGAAACTGCCTCCCTAGAACCTATCGCTGTAAGCAACGGCGTACAGCCGATGCCATCCCCTGGCCTGCCGGCACTGTATGATGCGCAGCGGATTTCTGTGCTGGTAGGCCAGGGGTGGCAACGAGCGTCCCCCACTGCTTTAGAGGTTGAATTCCCCCGCGTGCCGTTCATTTGTTTGCCCAATCCTGTTGCCAAAGAGCTTCTGCTTGCAGTAGTATATAAACTCACTGGTCGTCGCGTAGAGCAAGCGATGCTGCAGCGCATGCTGTGGTTTGTTAAAACCGCCCACCTCTATAAAACCTTGCAGGTGAGTGGTCATATCGAGCTCTATAATAACAGGCGCACAGTAGTTGTTCGTACCCGTTAGTTCTGGTACTCTATAGGGGAAGGAGACAGTAGTAATTATATGCCAATGCCTAAAAAACCATTGAAATCGCAAAATGGCAACCGAAACCGCACCATTATCTTTTGGGCGTTGATTATTGTCTTTGCACTTGTAATGTTTGCAGTTTATAAACCTGCTGAACGTGGGAAAGAAACCCCGGTTTCAACTGTGATTCAGCGCGCTAATAACGGCGACGTTGACGAGATTGTCCAAAAAGGCAATAACCTTGAAGTAAAGCTTAAAAATGGTGAAGTGCTGAAATCTGCAAAGAGTCCAGAAAGTAGCTTAAGCGAACAAGGCTTAAACCTCGATAAGACGAAGCTGACTGTGAAGGAAGCTTCTAAGACCGGTGACTATACCGTGCTGGTCCTGCAGATTCTTATTCCCGGCCTGTTCATCTTCCTGATTTTCTACTTCCTGATGCGTCAAGCGCAGGGGCAGAGCAACCAGGCGTTGGGCTTTGGAAAGTCTCGAGCTCGATTGTATGGCAACGAAAAGTCTAAAGTTGACTTTGACCAAGTTGCTGGCAATAACGAAGCCAAAGAAGACCTCCAAGAAGTAGTAGAATTCCTTAAATACCCCAAGAAGTTTCAGGCGGTTGGCGCCAAAATTCCAAAGGGTGTCTTGCTTGTGGGTTCTCCAGGAACTGGTAAAACCCTTTTGGCACGTGCCGTTGCTGGTGAAGCCAATGTGCCATTCTTTAGCATCTCTGGTTCTGAATTTGTGGAAATGTTTGTTGGTGTAGGTGCGAGCCGTGTTCGCGACTTATTTGCCAAAGCCAAGAAAAATGCGCCATGTATCATCTTTGTGGACGAAATTGACGCTGTGGGCCGACGCCGTGGTTCAGGAATGGGCGGTGGCCACGATGAACGTGAGCAGACCCTCAACCAGATTCTTGTTGAGATGGATGGTTTTGAAAAAGAAGACAACGTGATTGTCCTGGCTGCTACCAACCGGGCCGACGTACTTGATCCAGCCTTGTTGCGCCCTGGTCGCTTTGACCGACGCGTGAATATTCCACTTCCAGACCGTAAAGACCGCGAAGCTATTCTGAAAGTACACTTTAAGAACAAGCCAATTGATGGCTCTGTAGACCACGACTCTTTGGCTGCCAAGACTGCTGGTTCATCTGGTGCTGATTTGGAAAACATGGCAAACGAGTCAGCGATCATCGCTGCTCGTCATAACCGCAAGTTTATTACTAACAAAGACGTAACCGAGGCTTTTGAGCGCGTGGCAATTGGCCCAGAGCGCAAAACCAAGATCATGAACGACCAAGAAAAGGAGCTCACCGCTTACCACGAAGCTGGACATGCCCTGGTCGGTCACGTACTTCCGGATAGTGACCTTGTGCACAAGATTAGTATCATCCCTCGTGGTGGTGCTGGTGGAGTCACCTGGTTTATCCCACCAGAGGACAAGAGCTATCACTCAATTGTGGAATATAAAGATGTGCTGGCTCGTATGCTCGGTGGCCGTATTGCCGAAAAGGTGAAGTATGGCGACGACTTTGTCACCACCGGTGCAGGTAGTGATTTGCAAAAAGCTACTGAACTTGCTCGCGAAATGATTATCGAGCAGGGGATGGGTACGAAGCTTCGTAACCGCGTCTTCCATGATGACGGTGGGAATATGCTCTTTGACCGTGTCACTCACGCTCGACCTTACTCTGAAGAAACTGCTCAGATTATTGATGAAGAAGTTGAGACTCTTATCAAAGAAGCGGCCCAACGTGCCGAACTGGTTATTCGTGCCAACTTGGACACACTTGAAGACCTTAAAGTTGCCTTGTTGAAGAAAGAAACCATTGACGCCGAAGATGCCAAGAAACTCATGAAGGGCGCGAAAGCACCAAAAGAAGCGCTGCTCTATGACCTTAAGCATGCGCCAAAACACCTCGGTCCAGCTCCAACCGCTGCCGATGAAATCGCCGCTGCATAACACGCATTTTGGCACAAATTTACAACCGCGGGTTTCGCTTATACCCGCGGTTGTTTATAATCAAGGGAGATGAATAAGCTCCTCGCTCGGGCCAACCGAAGTATATCTGTTGCCTTAGCCGCCTGGTTGTTGGCTGGCTCTTCTTTGATCGCCCAAGTATTGGGTCTTTTGCGCGAACGATTGATCATTGCCAACTTTGATATTGGCTCGGCTGTCGATGCTTACCGGGTTGCTTTTACCATTCCAGACTTCATGTTCTTTATTCTGGTTTCGGGTGCGTTGAGCGTGACTTTCATCCCAGTCTTTAACGAGCGCCTCAGCAAGGGGAATAAGAAATCAGCCTGGGAACTTTCTTCCAGCTTGATCAACTTCATGGCCATGCTCACTTTTGTGGCCAGTATTTTGATTATCATTTTTGCTGATCCACTAGTGCGCTATGTAGTGGCGCCAGGTTTGGATGAGCAAACTACTTTCTTGGCTGTCTCGATGATGCGTATTATTGCGATCAACCCCTTCCTGTTTGCCATTTCAAGCGTACTGACCAGCATGCAGCAAGCCTTTGGGCGCTTCTTTTTCTTTGCCTTGGCACCGTCGCTCTACAGTTTAGGGATCATCATTGGCGTCCAGTACATTGCGCCGCATGTCGGTATTATGGGTGTGGCTTATGGGGTAGTTATTGGTTCAGTGCTCCAGCTCTTCGCGGCCTGTATGGGAATGTGGGGCATGGGCTTCGACTATCGTTCACGCATCTTTTGGCGTAACTTGGGTTTTAGGAAAGTGCTGAGCTTACTGCCTGCTCGTTCGTTGGACCAGGGGATAGACTACTTTAACACGCTTGTCGAAACCAACCTGGCTTCGCGTCTGCGTGCCGGGGCAATTGCCTCCTACCAGTACGCAACCACGCTGCACATGGTGCCGATTACTCTCATTGGAGTGGCCATCTCAACTGCGGCCTTCCCGAAGATGACTGAACGGCTCAACCAAGGGCGACCAGACCTTTTTAAAAAGGAATTGCAGGCAATCCTGCGCGTGATTATTTGGTTGGCTCTGCCGACCGCAGTAATTACCTTCTTTTGTCGTGGCTACCTGGTGCGATTCCTGGATGGAAACGGCGATTCCACGATTGCGACACTGCTGGGTCTGTTGGTCGTGGCGATTCTCTTCCGCTCGATCTACCACATTGCCTCTCGCGCCTTTTATGCTCAACAGGACACGCGCACCCCTTTGTACATTTCGTTGGCTGCTATTGGCCTGAACGTTGGCCTGGCGGTGTATTTGGCTCGGCCTGACCATTTTGGCATCTATGGCTTAGCAATTGCGCAGTCATTGGTCGCGGTATTTGAGGTAACGATTCTCTTTATGGTGTTGGTCAAACGCTTTCCCGGTACGTTGGACCTGGTATTTATGAACGCAATGCTCAGAATGGTTTCGGCCTCGGGTCTTACTGGTATCGTGACCTATATTCTGGTTTCGTTTATCTTCCCACTTCGAGCCAGCGACTCCGGGTTTATGGTCCTAGTGCCAAAATTTGTCTTTATTGCCGGAATCAGTCTCCTGAGTTACTTCCTCTTTAGCGCTATTTTCCGCCTGACTGAGGTAAAGCCAGTGATCGAACGGGTGCTGAAGATCGCTTTTCGTCAGCTGAGGGCCTAGTGAAGATTAGCATTACCCCTGTAAATAGTATATAATTGCTATTTAATGGATAAAGTTCGAAACTTTTGTATTATTGCGCATATTGACCACGGTAAATCAACGCTGGCTGACCGTCTTTTAGAGCTGACTGGAACCGTGGCCTTGCGCGAAATGAAAGAACAGCTTTTGGATCGTATGGATCTTGAGCGAGAAAAAGGCATTACTATCAAGCTGCAGCCAGTGCGCATGAGGTATAAGGGTCATGAATTAAATCTTATTGACACGCCTGGTCACGTTGATTTTAGCTATGAAGTGTCACGAAGTTTGGAAGCCTGCGAAACGGCCTTGCTCGTGGTTGATGCAACTCAGGGGATTCAAGCGCAGACCTTGGCAAATGTCTATTTGGCCATTGGGGCTGATCTGACAATTATCCCTGTGCTCAATAAAATTGATTTGCCAGCTTCGGACACTGAACGAGTTGCGCAAGAAATTATTAAGTTACTTGGCTGCAAGCGCGAAGAAATCCTGGAAGTGTCGGCCAAAACCGGCCAGAATGTCGATCAAGTTCTGGATCGAATCATTGCAGTGGGCCACTCACCCAAAGGCGAGGTTGCGAAGCCTTTACGCGCCTTGGTATTTGACTCGATTTATGACGACTACCGAGGGGTGGTGCTTTACATCCGAGTAGTAGATGGTGAGCTTAAGAAAAACGCAGCAATTCATATGATGGCAGCTGATGCCGACGGCTTGGCTTTGGAAGTGGGACACCTGACACCCCACATGGCACCTGACCCATTACTCCAAACTGGTCAAATTGGCTATGTGGTGACGAACTTTAAGTCAGTTTCTCAGGCGCGAGTAGGTGATACCGTGTCTCTTGTGGCCCAACCAGCCGCCGAAGCGTTGCCTGGGTATCTTGAAGCAAAACCCTTTGTGTACGCTGGTATTTTTCCTAATAGCAACGAAGATTACCCTGCACTCAAAGACGCCTTAGAGAAACTTGCTTTAAACGATGCGGCGTTGCAGTATGCACCAGAAAACAGCCAGGTGCTTGGTCACGGGATGCGTGTAGGCTTTTTGGGCTTGCTGCATATGGACATTGTGCGAGAACGCTTGGAGCGTGAATATAACCTTGAACTTATCGCCACTAATCCTTCAACTGACTACCAGGTAGTGCTCCATGACGGTGAAGTAGTTGTCATCAAGAACGCGGCCGATTTGCCCGATATCCTCAAAGTGGCTGAGATTCGTGAGCCTTGGATCAAAGGAGAGATCGCTTGCCCCAAGGCGTACGTGGGCAGCGTTATCCAGCTGATTGTCAACCAGCGTGGTACCCAGAAGCACGTTGACTATATTGACGACCAGCTCGCCCTGGTTGCTTTTGAGGCGCCACTGGCCAATATGCTGACTGACTTCTACGATCAGCTCAAAAGTATTACGAGTGGGTATGGTTCATTTAATTACGACATCTCGGAGTATCGTGCTGAAGATTTAGTTCGTCTTGACTTCCTTGTTTCCAGTGAACCAGTTGATTCGCTTAGTCTTATGGTGCACCGCTCCGAAGCGGCTCGCATGGGCCGGGAGATCGTGGGTAAGCTTAAAGAAGTTATTCCAAAGCAGCTCTTTCGAGTCAGTTTGCAAGCGGCCATTGGTGGCAAGATTGTGGCACGTGAAGATGTCCAGGCGTTGAAGAAAAATGTCACAGCTCACCTTTACGGCGGCGATGTTTCGCGTAAGAAGAAGTTGTGGGCGAAGCAAAAAGCTGGCAAAGCGCGAATGAAGAAGTTTGGCAAAGTTGATATCCCTGCCGAAGCCTTCACCATCTTACTTAAAAGAGATTAAATTACAACACATTTCAGCCTAGAAAGTGTTGTGCTTATGGTTACATTAGCGTAGTATACACCCTTAGTGTGTATATGTGAGATTCTCTCGAGGAGAGGGAAGTCTTTTTAAGTTGTCCCAGAATCGGGGAGGAGTACGTATGGCGAGATTGCCTGAGCCAGGCAAAGATATAGGCGCGTGGGGTTCTATCCTTAATGACTTTTTGCTTACGGAGCATTGCGCAGATGGTACGTTGCGTTGCAAAGCTGATCTTGTAGCCGCTACTGCTGAAAAATACGTGAAGCCAAATACCGGAATCCCTAAGAGTGATTTGGGTAGTTCTCTGCAAGCAACTTTGGATAAAGCTGATTCGGCAATCCAAACAGTTAATGGTAAAACTGGACCGACAATTAGCATCCTTATGTCCGACTTGGGTGCACCGAGCTTTGGTGAGCGGGTGGTCATCGACGAGCCGGGCGCGGGTGTGAATACACTCTCACTTCCTAACACCGGTGCTTCGACGGGCATTACCATTGGGGGTGATACAAACATATTTCGTTCTGGTTCTGGCCAGCTGCAAACTTCCAGCGCTTTCTTTGCGGTTCGGGCTACTTTGGGTGTGGCCGCAATTGGCGTCACCGTGTCGGGGGATACTACTCGTCGATTCCAAGTAAACACCGATGGCAAATTGTTGTGGTCAGCGGGCTCTGGCGCTCAAGACACCACCATGGTTCGCGAAACCGGCGGCGGCCTGAAAATAGGGAGCACGGCAGGGACTACGGCTTCTCCGGCGACGCCCACCCTTACTCTAGCTCCTACGGGGGTAACTTCGGGTTCGCCTTCAACCGGAGGAACACTTTTTATCAACCAGGGTACTAATCCTGGTTCGGCCTTCAACACTTTCACCAATGCGGGCAGTGGGGCGCTGGGTCGCCTTATGAATGTGTCAGTACTGAACAGCGCATTTGACCAAGCTGGTCTGCATGTGGATTATGCCGGGGCGGCCAATGCCTTTGAAGTAGTCTCCACGAGCACCAATGTCACGAGCAATGCCGTGAGCGTGACTTCCAACAATGCCAATAGCACGGCCATGGGGGTGAATGGTAACGAAATTAGCAAGGGAACAGTCAAGATTGTCCACACCTACCCGGGCACAGCTGATGCCAATGCATCGGCGCTTTCCTTGAGGGCCAATGGTGCGGGCACGGCAGCGCAGGGTATCTATTTTGATGCCGAAGATGGGGGTACCACTGGTAACTTGATGAAAATGCGTAATGCCGGGGCTGATAAGTTCATCATGGGGCCAAATGGCAGTTTGTATACTGCTACAAATCTCCAAGTGGGGGCAACCGTGGCCGATGTTGGTGGCGGAGCAGGCGTGCTTGGGCTCAAGCAGGCGGCGACAGTGCCTACTACTAATCCTGCGGCTGGTGGGGTAGTGGTCTATGCTGATCAAGGCGTGCTGAAGTGGCGGGACCCGAGCGGGACCGTGCACAATATGAGCACTGGCACGGCAAGCAGTAGTGCGGTGAGTCCCGGAGCGTTGCCGAGTGAACAAAGCTTGTTGGGTTGGAACTATGATCCTGTGGCGGCCTCGAATAACTCAGCACCTACAGCCGGTGTGCCAGTACTCATAAAAGTCAAAGCGGCGCAGGCGGGTACGGTAAATGCGCTTAATATCAATGTCAATAATGCGGGGGCGGGCTTTACGGCCAGTAGTTCGTTTGCTGCGTTGTATGACATGGCTGGTACTCGGTTGGGTATAACGGCTGATATTGCAACTGCACTCACCACAACTGGCGCCAGGACACTGACGCTTACGAGTGGCGTGCCCGTGGTGGCTGACACATTTTACTATGCGTACTTTGTGGTCAACGCCTCTACCATGCCCACGTTTAACCGTTCTGGTAACTTGGGAGCACTCAATCTGGGCACGAGCCCAGGAACGTACCGTTTTGCCACCCTGGGCACAGGCATTACCTCGCCTCCGGCAACCATTACGCTGAGTGGCAGCATTGCGCTCTCTATTTCGTACTGGGTGGCCCTTTCATAGAATCCTAATGTGCGCAGAAAGAATCTCCTATGTCTATTGAACTTCATGTTTTCTTTATTGTGTATGGCGTGTTGAGCATCAGCCATTTACTGATCCAATATGTGTTTGCCCACCTTCATGCGACTCGCCATGCTTCTACTGAGCGAGATTACCGCACAAGTGTGGTGGCACTTGTGCCTGTGTACAACGAATCCCCCCAGCGCCTTCGTCGTTGCTTGCGGTCATTACAGCAGCAGACCCACCGTAATATGCACATGGTGGTGATTGATGATGGATCCAAGAATAAAAAAGATCTGGAATGGATCTACCAAGAATTTGCGATTTACGACAATGTTACTATTGTGCAGCTGGCTAAAAATGAAGGCAAACGCGAAGCGCAGCACCAAGGTTTTCTACGCTATCCTACGGCTGATCTGTACCTCACGGTTGATTCTGATACCATCGTTGATGCCGAGGCCGTAGCAGTGTTAGCGGCTCGCTTTAGCAACCCGCGCATCGGTGCAGTCACCGGCGATGTCCAGGCTGACAATTGGCAAACAAATTGGCTGACGCATCTTATCCACCGGCGTTATTGGTCAGCATTTCATGTGGAGCGGGCCGCGCAGAGCTACTTCAATGCCGTGACCTGCTGTTCGGGTCCGCTGAGTATGTATCGGGGTGGGGCATTGCAGCAAGTTTGGGAGCGCTATATCACTCAAAAATTCCTGGGACGACCCTGTACTTTTGGTGATGACCGGCACCTAACCAACTTAATTTTGCGAGAAAAATACCAAGCGGTGTTTGAACCTCAAGCTCATGCGCGCACTCATGTGCCCGAGAAGCTTTTTTGGGATTACATTAAGCAGCAGTGGCGCTGGAGTATGTCGTTTTATCGGGAGATGTTGTGGAATGTAAAATTCCTGAGCCACCAACACCCTTTCATGACCTATGATCTGGCGATGCAGGCAATATTGCCCTTTATGTTGCTGGGCTGTCTGTTTCTGTCTATTATGATTGCCTTGCATGGTCACGCCATGGTTGCAGTCTGGTATGTCGCGACGATGTTTGGCATGGGATTGCTCCGTTCAGTCTATGGCGTATGGCGCACAGGCGAAAAGGGTTTTCTGGTCTTTGCGGTTTATGGAATAATCCACGTGACCTTGCTCGTGCCTTTGCGGGTGTATGCCTTAGTGACGCTCTTTGCCCGGCGAACATCGTGGGGCACGCGCTAGCCTAGAAGTGACTACCTGGAGGGGTGAAGCCACCGTCCGTGGGTGATTCGTCGTCTTTGCGTCGGCGGCGTTTCCAGAGCAGGATGAAGAAAGCGAAGAGAATAGCGAGGGCTAAGATGATACCCATGAGCAAACCCCAGTTGAGGCCATCAACCTTGGCGGCCACAGTTGCAGGCAGGGTAGTGGGCTGTGTGGTAGTTTGCGTGGTGTCCTCAGTTTCGTCTGTGGCTGTTGCAGCTGCTGGTGTGTCCGCAGCCTTTGTGTCAGTACTTGCCGGGGTGTCGCTGGAAGTGGTCGAAGAAGATTTTTTAGTGGCGGACGACGAGCTTGAGGTGGGGGTCGGCGTTGGTGTTGGTGTTGGTGTGGTTGCACACTCGTTATACTTACTTGCGCCGTAATCTCCACAGCCATAGGCTTGAGCCAGTAGGGTATAGGCAACAGTAGAGAAGAAGTTGAATTCCATTTGCTGTCAGTATACCATAAGCTTATTGGGCAGAGTATTGCTATTTGCCTGGCAAGCGTATAAGCTTAAGATGTATATAATCTTATGGGGGAGAAAATGGACAAATTCTCAGAAGTTTTGGGCATTGGTACGCCTGAACTTATTATCGTCCTTGTAATCGTGCTCCTGCTCTTTGGAAGCAAGAAGCTGCCGGAATTGGCAAAAAGTTTGGGAAGTTCTGCCAAGGAACTGCGCAAAGGCTTAAACGACGACACCAGCGATGCCAAGGCGAAATCAGACGCCAAGACAAGCTAAGCAGCAGACGCCACATCATCCTACAGTTCTTGAGCATATTCAGGAATTACGGTCACGACTGTTCTGGGTAGTTGCTTTTGTGATAATTGCGTCATCTGGCGGCTATGCGATCAAAGATCAAATGCTGGCAGTCTTGACGCATCCGCTGGGCAACCAACAACTTTATTACCTTACACCAATTGGTGGGCTGAGCTTTATTATTAAGCTCTGCTTTTATTTTGGGATTTTGGCAGCTGTACCGCTTATTGTGTATCACATCTATCGCTATTTGCAGCCACTTATGGGTCAGCAACAGCGTTCGGTGATGTGGTATTTCCTGTTCTCGCTGTTTTTGGCATTGGCCGGGATTGGCTTTGCCTATTTTGTCAGTCTTCCTGCAGCACTTCATTTTCTGACTGATTTCAACATCGACCATATTACCGCAATGCTGACCGTCGATGCCTATTTGACCTTTGTGACGAGTTACCTGCTGGGCGCGGCCTTGCTGTTTCAAATTCCGCTCCTGCTCCTGATTATTGATAAGATTACCCCGCTTACCCCAGGCGGACTTATGAAGTATCAGCGTCATGTCGTTTTGGTTGCCTTTATCTTGGCCGCAATTATCTCGCCGACGCCTGATATTATCAACCAAGCTCTCTTGGCAGTGCCGATTATTGCCATGTACCAATTTGGTATTCTTCTTGTCTGGTGGCAGCATGCCCGGCGCAAGCGAATGGCGCGCAAAGAAGCGACTTCACCCGTGTATGTGCCGCCCAAATTCCAACCTTTGCCCCAACCCGTACTGGTGCCACAGCTTGTTGAAGAACCTATGCCTGACCCTTTGCCACGATTGTCCGAACAGGCAAGTATGCCTAAAAAATCATCACTTATTAATGACTTTGCACCTCGCCGTGCGATTGTCACCCAGAAAGCCAAGGCGGTGGTGCAGCAACAGGTGCAGGTGCCTCGGCAGACTCGCTCGCCGCAACCCCTTGCTCGTACACTAATTCCAGATCGCCGTGTGCGGATTGAGCGTCCTAATCGACTGACTTCAATTGATGGAATTATTGCTCGATAAAACCTTGACTTCGCGAAGCGTAAGCGTCATCATAGAAACAGAAAAATGTTCAAAAATAAAAAAGGCGTGGGTTATGAATAAGCAGCTTGATCAAATACTTCAGCAGCGTATGGACCGCAAAAATTTCTTAAAAAATGTCGTCCTCGGGGTAGTGATGATGACTGGCGCTGCCGGTCTGGTAAAAACTTTCCACCAACCCGCAGCACAACCAGAGCAACAAACTGGCAAGGCTAAGGCGCAAGGTATGGCCTATGGTGGTTCAGCCTATGGTGGCGTGAAGCAAACCACATAGTAGCCTTACATTGCATCTTACTCTGTAGTACAATTGCCGCATGAATTTGAGCACCGCTCATTTAGAGCAAAAAAATGAGTTTATGCGCATTCTTGCTGACTATCAGCCTAGCCCTGCTGCGCGGCAGGAACTCCTCGAGAGCCCCTTGGTGTTGCTGGTGGGAGTCAGTTCAGCTGGACGAGATACGCTTGTCCGAGCACTTGGTGCGACGCGGGCTTATTATGAGATTGTGACCACTACCACCAGGCCACCGCGCATAAACGATGGCGTCTTAGAGCAAGATGGCGTGGAATACCACTTTCGGTCCGAAGCGCAGGTACTCCAGCTCCTTAAAGAGGGGCAATTGATTGCGCCAGCCCTTATCCATGAGCAACAAGTTTCCGGGGTGAACGTGGCTGAATTTACCACAGCCAAGAATCGTCAGCAAATTGCCCTTACAGATCTTGATCCGATGGGGACGCTCGATATCTTACAAGCCAAGCCCGATGCCACGGCTATATTTGTTTTACCGCCTAGTTTTGAAGAATGGCTGTATCGTCTTGGCAAGCGTGGCCAACTCGCCAAGGAAGAGCTTCGTCGGCGTCTGGAAAGTGCGCTCAAAGAGTTTGATCTGGTCTTAGATAACCGTGTATCGTTTGTCTTTGTAATTAATGATGATCTTGCGCAAACCGTGCACGAAATTGATGATCTTGCTCATGGTAAACATCATCCTCAAGATGAACAGCAGGCGCACCAGCTTGCCGAACAGTTACGTGAAGAAACCAAACAATACCTTGCGCGAACCTAGCCACAACCCTAGATCCAGGGGTGGCATCTTGGCACTCTTGACTAGTGAGTGCTAAAAGCACTACCATAGCTATACGATGACCGATCGCCAGTCCGAAATTCTCGCTGCCATAGTTGAACAATATGCTGAAGTTGCTTCTCCAGTTGGCTCTGTGATGCTGGCCAAACTTTTCAAAGTGTCGCCAGCGACGGTGCGCTCGGAAATGGCCCGGTTAGAAGAAATGGGCTTTATTACCCATCCTCACACTAGTGCCGGCCGTATCCCCACTGATAAAGGGTATCGCTTTTATGTGAATACTCTGGCCCATCAGACCACGGCCCCACAGCTTATCGATCGCAGTGCGAGAGCGATCGAAGTGCGCGTGGCAGGTGCGGGTGAGCCAGCTCAGGCCATTCGTTCGGCCGTGGATTCACTGGTTGAAATCACGCATAACCTCGGGTTGGCTACCATTGGCGGCCAACTCTATATGAGTGGTCTGTCGCATTTGTTCCGGCAACCCGAATTTATCCAAGTCCAAGCCGTGAACGAAGTGGCGATGCTGCTTGATAATCTGGAGCCATGGTTGCGCGAAACCGCTCCGACAGAACCACTGAGCGTCTATATTGGCGAGGAAAACCCGGTTGGTCGCACCAGCGGCTGTACGCTGATTATCAGCCGTTTTCGCTCGCCTTACTCTGACCGTAGTTATATTGGCGTATTAGGGCCGACCCGCCAGAGCTACCGCAATACAATGTGGTTGGTGCGCCGGGCAGCCGAGGCGCTGGAGGCAGCGGTATGAGTGAGCGGCTTTCTTCACCCGAAGGGCGCAACCCTTCAGTGATTCGTCGGTTTGGGCGATCAGTGCTGGAGGCGTTTGCGCGTGTTTTTGATTTTGGCAAGAAGTGAGCTCGTTTAGGAACTGCGAAGTTCGCGTGGTTGGCCTTTTTTATAGTCAAAAGGATCAAATTCAGGGGTAAGTGGAAGCGACGCCTTGCTTTCAGCCACTTTTTTGATTGCCAGCGCATCCTTTACATCGTGTATTTCCGAGCCAATTATTTCGGTAAGCCAGCGGCTTCCTCCAGCTACAAACGCGACCGGATTGAGAGTGGCTGCACTTAGCATCCCCTTGAAGACGCCTTCTTTGGTGCTTGCAATGCGGGCCGCTACTGCAGGGTTCACGTCGGGGTGAGTCAATAACGTGCGGGCAAAGCCCCCGAGAATCTTTCTGGGGTCATCCCATTCTGTTGGAATTGTGACAGTCATGGTCGGCTCGCCTTCAAACAGGGGGAGGTTATCAGCTCTGACACCTTGGAGGTTGAAGGGGGTATTAACTACATCGGTCACCAGGCGGGGACGTTTGTCCCGGTCTGCTTTGGTTGCCGCCCTTACCTGGATAGTGCAGGGTCCTTCTGGTGGTACAAGGCCCGTGGTCCGCATGAGTCCATGCAGCGCAGTGAGCGAGGGGATGATTCGCACCACGCCATTATTAATTGTTTCTTCAAGGGCGCGTTCCGTGAGGGCGACGGCAAAACCAGGGTCTTTCGGGGGGTTGTTCAGTTGTTCGATACTCATATACATAGTATATACATGCGTAAAGACTAAAATACCTAATTAGCACTCTTGACTATAGAGTGCTAATTTTTTATGCTAGAAATACCAGCACTCACGTATGTAGAATGCTAAAATGGTGGGAAACAAGAAATGCAACTCCAAGGAGGATTGAGTGGCAAAAAAAGACCAAACTCAGACAGATGAGCTGCAACTGAAAGTTGACGAGCTCACTTCGGACCTTCAGCGTTTGCAGGCTGATTTTGTAAACTTCCGCCGCCGCACTGATGATGAGCGCGTGCAATTAATGAACGCTGCCAAAGCAAGTGTACTTACGCAGTTGCTGCCGCTTATCGACAATATTGAACGTGCCCTTGTGCATATGCCCGCCGAGTTGGAAAATAACCAATGGGCTAAAGGGGTGAGTCAACTGGCCAAGCAACTTGAAGGAGCGCTCAAGAACCTTGGCGTAGAAAAGATCCAAGCGCTCGATCAGCCCTTTAACCCCAATACGCACGAGGCGGTCAGCTATGCTGACGAGGGTGAAGGCGAAGAGCGAGTTGTCGAAGTTTTACAAGATGGCTATACGGCCAACGGCCAAGTGTTACGGCACGCCATGGTCAAAGTAGGGAAAACAACAACGCCAGTGATTACTGATGAAGAAAAAGGAGCGCAATAATGGGAAAAATAATTGGAATCGATTTAGGAACAACAAACTCAGCCATGGCTTACATGGTTGCTGGCAAGCCCGAAGTCATTGCCAATGCTGAAGGCAACCGTACCACTCCAAGTGTGGTTGCGATCAGCAAAGGCGGCGAACGGCTTGTGGGGCAAGTTGCCCAACGCCAACGTGTGACCAACGCGAACAACACCATTTACGGGGTGAAACGTCTGATTGGCCGTAAATTTGAAGATAAAGAAGTCCAAAAAGACCTCGACATCATGCCGTACAAGATCGTCAAAGCCAACGGCGGCGTCAAAGTTACTATGGGCGACAAAGACTACAGCTCCGAAGAAGTGAGCGCCATGATTTTGGCCAAGCTTAAGGCTGACGCCGAAGCCTTCTTGGGTGAATCAGTGAACGAAGCAGTCATTACCGTGCCTGCCTACTTTGATGACTCCCAGCGTCAAGCAACCAAGGATGCGGGTAAAATCGCTGGTTTGGAAGTTAAACGTATTATCAACGAACCAACCGCTGCTGCTCTGGCCTATGGCTTGGACAAAAAAGCGACTGACGAGAAAATCATTGTCTTTGACCTTGGTGGTGGTACTTTCGATGTTTCGGTCCTGGAATTGGGCGACGGCGTATTTGAAGTTAAAAGCACTAATGGTGACACCCACCTTGGTGGTGAAGACTTTGACTACCGCATTGTGAATTTCTTCTTAGAAGAATTCAAAAAAGATCATGGTGTGGACCTCAAGGGCGACAACGCGGCCATGCAACGTCTGAAAGATGAAGCCGAAAAAGCCAAAAAGGAACTTTCGACTACTACTGAAATTGACATCAACTTGCCATTCCTGACCGCTGACGCCGATGGGCCAAAGCACTTTGAATACAAGCTGACTCGCGCCAAGCTCGAAGAACTAGTAGCTGATCTTATCGACAAAACCGAAGAGCCTTGTCGCAAAGCCCTCAAAGACGCCAAACTGGAAGCCAAGGATATTGACGAGATCGTCCTGGTCGGGGGTATGACCCGCATGCCAGCCGTGGTTGAAAAGGTGAAGAGCATTTTTGGCAAAGACCCACTCAAGGGTGTGAACCCGGATGAAGTGGTCGCTATTGGTGCTGCCATTCAAGGTGGCGTACTGGCTGGTGATGTAAAGGACGTCCTTCTCTTGGACGTGACTCCACTGAGCCTAGGCATCGAAACTCTTGGCGGGGTGATGACCAAGCTGATCGAGCGCAACACGACCATTCCAACCAGCAAGAGCGAAGTCTTTAGTACGGCAGCTGACAACCAGCCACAGGTAGAAATTAAAGTTGGCCAGGGTGAGCGCGAAATGATGAGCGACAACAAGATCTTGGGTAGCTTTATCCTTGACGGCATCCCACCTGCGCCACGCGGTGTGCCACAAGTTGAAGTAACCTTTAACATTGACGCGAACGGTATTCTGAACGTCGCTGCCAAAGATAAGGCGAGTGGCAAAGAACAGAGCATCACCATTCAAGGCAGTGGCAACCTCGACAAAGAGGAAGTAGAAAAAGCGGCCAAAGAAGCTGAAGCCCACGCCGAAGAAGACAAGAAAAAGCGTGAAGTTGCTGAATCCAAGAACAATCTTTCCCAAGCGATCTACACAGCGGAAAAATTAGTTCGCGACAATGGCGAAAAGATTTCCGACGATGACAAAAAAGTGATCGAAGAAGCCGTAAAGGCCGCCAAGGAAAAAGATGCCAGCGAAGATAAGGAAGAACTGCAAAAAGCAGCTGATGAGCTCCTGGCTAAAGTACAGCCAATTGGGGCGAAGATGTACGAAGCTGCAGCCAAAGAAGCGGAAGCGACTGACGCCAAAGAGGGCGAGCAAAAGCCTGAAGACGCCAAAGACGATGCTGTTGAAGGCGAAGTTGTTGATGAAAAGGAAAAGAAAGACTAAGCTAAGACCTAATGCCTAAACGCGATTACTACGAAATCCTAGGAATAGACAAATCTGCTTCGGCCGATGAGATTAAAAAAGCTTTCCGCAAGCTGGCTATTAAACACCACCCTGACAAAGAGGGTGGTGACGAAGCCAAGTTCAAAGAGGCTAATGAAGCTTATGAAGTGCTTAAAGATCCATCCAAGCGCCAGCGCTATGACCAATTTGGGCACGCTGGTGTGGGCGGCAGTGCGGCAAGCGATGGCGGTAATCCGTTTAGTGGCTTTGGCGGCAATGGTCAAGGTGCGCATTTTGACTTTGGTGACCTGGGGCTAGGTGATATCTTTGGCAGCTTTTTTGGTGGTGACCAAGGCGGTGGACGTCGTGCCCAAAGTCGGGGTTCTGATGTCGAAACAAGTGTGAATCTGACCTTTGAAGAGTCCATATTTGGTACTGAAAAAGACATCCGCCTCACCCTCCAGGACGACTGCTCGCACTGCAAAGGCTCCACAGTCGAACCTGGCTATGAGCTGAAGACTTGCGAGACCTGTAAAGGTTCGGGTCAAACTGGCCGAGTGATCAACACTATTCTGGGTCAGATCCAGCAAGCCGTGGTGTGCCCTACCTGTGACGGTCGGGGCAAAGTGCCGGAAAAGGCTTGTACGGTCTGTAAGGGCAAAGGCGTGGAACGCCGCGAGCAGAAATTCACTCTCAAAGTCCCCCACGGTGTTGATGACGGTGCGGTGATCCGCTTGCGTGAACGTGGCGAGGCTATTGCTCAAGGTTCCAAGGGTGACCTGTATGTGCATCTACGTGTCAAACCGCACAAGAAATTCACTCGCGAAGGGGACTTAATCCTCAGTGACGAGCACATCAGCATGGTAGAGGCCACGCTTGGCACTGAACTCGAAGTTGAAACCCTTGATGGCCCCTTGACCATGAAAGTGCCGGCTGGTACCCAAGGTGGCACTGACTTCAAACTGTCTGGCCACGGCGTGCCCCATATGCAGGGCAGTGGGCGCGGAGCGCAGATTGTGACCATTCATGTGGACATTCCTACCAAGCTGACCAAGAAGCAAAAAGAGCTCTTGGAAGAATTTGCCAAAGGTGGCAAAAAGCGCTTCTTTTAACCAGAGCTTTGCGCACCATTTGACATATTGAATTTTTTGTTGCAAAAAGTTATAATATGACTAAATGAGTACAGAGAAGATAGTGGGACTTCACTTTGGCCCAAAAAAGGATATTGCCAAGCATGACGCCGAACTTACTCGTGAGTATGCCGGCCTTATTAAAGCTATCGATGACCTCCATCACCCAGTAGTAGTGACTCGTGGTGCTGCTCACTTTAAGACTGAAGAGGGATTTGTTGATGAGATCTGGCACCCAGAAGTGACGCCTTCGGGTCTGCGAACAGTGCGTGCCGTGGGCCAGCTGGCTCTGTCTGCTTTTGGTGTGGTGCGTGACTATGGTGGCAAGTTAGTTGCCGAGGGTGCGATGCCCCGACTTCTTAATGATCCAAAAATCACCGCGATTGATCGTAGCAAGATTGCGTTTCACCGTATTGCAGGTGAGATGCAGGTGGCTACTACTCTGGTTGAGTTTGCAAAGATGGAAGAGATCGCGGCCATGCTCGGTGATGAGCTGATTATCAAACCGGACAAAGGTTCGGGTGGCCGTAGCGAAGTGATGCTCAAGAAAGACGTTGAAGCGTTGGCCATCAGTGGCATGGACATCCCTCATGTCGTCCAAGAGCTTATGGACTTAACGATTCCGTTTCCTGACACCATTAAGGGTATTGATGCTGAGGCCGAAGCAAAGTTAAAGCTGTTTGCTTCCCGTCGCAAAGAATTGCGCCTCTTTTTCTTTAGGGGTCCGGACTCATTTGAGACAGTGCCTTTGGTTCGATTTATGAAACTACCAGGTGAGAAAAATGATATTTGGGTGCCAATTGCTTTTGAAAGTGTTCCGGAGAAGGTGGAGAAAATGACTAAAGCAACAGTTGAACTTCTGGTCGCAGAAACCGGTGTACAGGAGATTCATGGAGCGATAGACTCATGTTATGGCACCACCGCCCGGACTAAAGAAGCAAAGTGGCGAGTGCTGGAAGGTAACTTCTGGAAGCCGATGGGCAAGCGCACTCATCACGAAGTTGAGGCCGCGTTTGATAGCGGCAAGGCCCGGCAACTCGTACGTATGGCAAAGGAGCGTGCAGCATCATGACACAACCACTCAAGATTACCTTAGTTGCCCAAAGCGCAACTGGCTGGCATCAACAGGATCTGGCGCGCGCTGCGGCTGAACGCGGTGCTGAATTTGAAGTTCTGGATATTAAAAGTGCCAACGAACTTCCGGCTAAAGCCAAACGATTTGGCGATGTGGTGATCTGGCGAGCCACTTCTGGACTTGATACTTTTTCCGAACGAGCATCGGCTAATTTTTATTTTGAGGATCGCCCAGTCTTAAATAAGGCCGTGTTTGAGCTGCCATTTGTGACGCATAAATATTATCAGCAAGCCCTGATTAGCAAATATGCGCCAGAGGTGACGGGTATTCCGACATACCGCGCTGCGTCGGCCGAAAAGTTGGCGCGTTTACTAGAAAAAGGTAAATTAGCTTTTCCCTTTATTGCCAAGCCGAACCTCGGTTCTAAGGGCAAAGGAATCGTGGTGGTGGAAAACGAGGCTATTCTGGCTACCTTGCAGGATCATCGCAGCTTTGTATTCCAAAACTTTATTCAGAATTCCGGTGATTGGCGAGTCATTGTGGTGGGAGGCCGTGCGCTTGGGGTGATGCGCCGGATTGCTAAAAAGGGGAGTTTTTTAAATAACATTTCCCAAGGTGCCCGTTCCGTGGATGAAACTCGGCCAGCCACACGTCAAAAAGTGATTGATATTGCCTTGCAGGTAGCTGCCGCTTTTGGTTTGGCTTATTGCGGCATTGATATTATCCAAGATAAAAAAACCAAAGAATTCTACTTTTTAGAAATCAACACTGCACCTCAATGGAATGGCGAATTTGGCTTTGCGGCTATTACCAAGACTGATGTAGCGGGCGAAATTATCGATCTTGCGACTCAGTTGGGTGCGCGAAAATCCACTCCGACTTCTGAGCTTGTCCAAGAATACTACGACCGCTACATTATGAGTTCGCCCAGCAAAACAGTGCACTATGCCTCAAGGCTGTATCTTTGGACGCATGATCCACGCTATCGTCGCATGCTGGAGAGCATCGAAGCTGAGTACTTGGGAGCCGATGATGCGGAGGCCGCGCAACGCTTAAGGGAAATTTACGAGAAAGAGCCCTATGTGCGTCGCTCGCAGGTGGTTGCCCGCCGTGATTCTATGGAGAAGTATCCATTTTTGCAAACAGCTAGTCGCCTGTTGTTCAAAGTGCTTTTTGCCCGAACGCTTTATGGGCGGGATTTGCGCAGTGCGGTCAGCGAACTGGTGACTGACGACCAGCTCCTGAATTTATTCACCCAGCTGCGTCAAGATCACGACGCTATCCGCGGACTTTCCACATTTGCGGTTAATTATTTTTACCTGCTGAAGAACTATTTTGCCGATGACCTTAAAAAGAGCAATCAAGTGCTTCTAGATCCTCACTTCTTTGCCAACCTGATGGATGAGTACGAAGTGCAAGTGGCCAAGCAACAGATGACCCAACGCGAAGCAATTCGGCTGCAAGTCTACCTGGTCACGCATGTGATTATTGGCGAATCCCAATTCTATGCCCGGCGGGTCACTGATCCAGGCTACTTAACACTGCTCAAGAAAGCCGAACACATTGTGCGCGAGCATTATTTTGCCCTTTCGCTTGATACCCGGATTGAATTTTTAGTTGCGGCCAAATTGTGCGGGTATGAGTCTGACCTGGCACCTGTGATTCTGAATGAAGCCAGCTACTCCTTAGCTCCTACTGGAAACTTTATTATTGACCAGTTTAATATGGCCGGAGAGGCGCGGCACAAACGACGTTTCCTCACTTCCGAGCATCGCAATGTATTGTATTTGATGGCAAGTACGCCTTTTGTTAGTGCCGCCAAGAAGTCCCTTGCCAAAGAAGCTGCGGTGCAACCAAGAGTAATTGGTCGTCTGGCCGAAGTTGCGTTTCCCGAATATGGTCTAACTGGTGTCTTGGCGCGGGTTGATAGCGGTGCTTTCTTTAGCACGGTGCATGCTCGCAACATTCAAGAACAGTCTGATGGTGGTCTGACGTTCGAACTTCTGGGTGGCTATGCTGCGGAAGTGCCGAGTATGACAGTGCGCGTTGAGAAATTTACCAAGACGGAAGTAAAGAATACTGGTGGTGAGTATCAGCTCCGCTACCTGGTTGATCTCCCTGTGATCATTGGCGGTCACCGCAGTTTGCAGGCCTTTACCCTTTCGACACGCACCAAGATGGCTTGCCCAATTTTACTGGGCCGCACCTTTCTGAAGAAAGGGTATATGATTGACGTCCGCACCAAGTTCTAATTGACGAAACCATCCTATTAAGCGAATATGAGAACATACGAGGGCGGAGTTTCTCGAGGAGATTTTATATGAAGATAGCCATTTTATCTAAAGGGGCAGCCAACTACACCACCAAGCGCCTCAAGGAAGAGGCCAAGAAACGCGGCCATGAAGTCCGGGTAATTAACTATGCCAAGTGTTACGTTACTGTTGAACGTAACAACCCGGTGGTGCGTTATCAGGGCGAAGAGTTGACTGATTTCGACGCAGTGATCCCTCGAATTGCTCAGAGCTACACTAAATATGGCACAGCAATGTTGCGCCAATTTGAAATGCAAGGCGTGTATACCATCTCCAGCTCCATTGCAATTAACCGGACGCGGGACAAGCTGCGCTCTTATCAGCTACTTGCCCGGGCTGGTGTTGATATTCCTAAAACGCTGTTTGCGCGTGAAACTGCCGCGTTTGAAGATGTGATCGAACAGGTGGGCGGCACGCCGCTGATTATCAAAGTTGCCCGTGGGACCCATGGCAATGGCGTAGTACTTGCCGAAACCCGCAAAGCTGCCCAGGCAGTAATGCAGGCCTTCTATGTTGAAGGTGTGAACTTTGTGGTCCAGGAATTTGTGAAGGAATCAGCTGGTACGGATATCCGCGCAATTGTGGTTGGCAGTCGGGTCGTGGCTAGTGTGGAGCGCCAAAACCTCGACGACGACTTCCGTTCGAACACGCACCAAGGTGGAGTGGCCAAGCCGATCAAATTGACCGAAGAAGAACGCAAGACCGCGATTAAAGCTGCTAAAGCTATGGGCTTGCCCATCTGCGGCGTGGACATGCTGCGATCGGGTCGTGGACCACTCGTCCTCGAGGTAAACTCTTCAGCTAGTCTGCGATCCCCCGAGGCGGTGACTCATCGCAATGTAGCCGAACAGGTTATTGAATACATTGAACTGAATGCCAAGCGCAAGCAGCGCAAAGACCGCATCGGCGCCTAATATGGGAATAGCCAGGAGGGCAGTGGCTGAAAGAGTTGTACTGGGGATTGTGCTGGTGGCCTGTGGGGCCATAATCTTGGCAGCAGTCACTGCATTTGGAATGACTAAGGAGCGAACGGGTGTCCGCGACCTTACCCTTGGTGATACTCATATTGTAGTCAGCGTCGTTGCCACGTCTGCGGCTCTCCAAAAAGGTTTGTCTGGTGCGTCGCCATTGGCGCCCCATAACGGGATGCTGTTTGTGTTTGAAAAACCTGGTCCGCAACCCATGTGGATGAAAGATATGAAATTTTCCCTAGACATACTATGGTTGGATGAGAATAAGCAGGTGGTGCATATCGAAGAGCATCTTGCATCAGAAACATATCCGAAGACTTTTGCTTCGCCACACCCAGCGAAGTACGTCTTGGAATTACCCAGCGGCACAGTAGCCAGTGAGCATATTGCTATCGGCGCTCTTGCGGCTTTTTCTCTCTAGGGCGTATACTGAGCCTATTATGATAGCTGATATCGCGCTTCTGACTGTTGCGATAACGCTGGCAGGTGGGGCGTATCTTTTTAAGCGCCATGCAGGTACGCTGATTGTCATTATCATGGCTGGCGCACTTGTTGCCTCGATTGGTGCCACTCCCACTGCAACCTGGCTGGCCTCACGCGGAATTGAACTGACTATGATGCCCCTTGAAGGGGTTGTGACCGTGACTATCATTTTGCTGCCTGCGCTGTTGGGCTGGTTTGCGGCTCCCAAGGGCAATGGCAAAATTCGTCGCTTGGCTGGCGCGTTGCTCCTGGGGTTAGTTGGCGCGGCGGCTGTGGCTCCCGCAATCCCTGGTATTTTTGATGAAGCAATCGTTTCTCAAGCGCGGAGCGCCACCTGGCTCAAGACCTACGAAGCGGCTATTATGGCCGGAGGACTTTTCTATGCGCTGATTGATCTCTATCTGGGCAAACTCAAACACGGAAAAGAGGAGCATAAAAAAGGAGGTCGATGATTGCTTTTTCTCTGTAAATATGCTTTACTTTTAATGGTTACGGGACCATAGCTCAGCTGGTTAGAGCACCTGCCTTTTAAGCAGGGTGTCCTGGGTTCGAGCCCCAGTGGTCCCTCCAATTCAAAATTATCAAAGAGTCATCATTGGCTCTTTTTTGTTGCCCTTTAGGGTCACTTGCGCATAGCATCACGGCATGACTTGCTATTTTCGTGCGTATACTCGTGTTGCGTTACTCTGCTGGCTAGCCGTAGGAGTGCTGATAGGTGTGGGCTTTAGCCGTCTGCATGGCGTGGTCTTTGGTGGCTGGTGGTTGCTTTCTCTCTGTCCAGTAGTGTTGCTTTGTCATCGCCGCACACTGTGGACTGTCGTTTTGGTGGCGCTGGCCGGTTGCGTTCTCGGCCTGCAACGCGGCGGGGCAATGCAGCATAAACTGCAAGGCTATCGTCAATTGTATGGCCAGACGGTGCTGCTCAGTGGGCGCATCAACGACGATCCAGCGTACGATAAGCATCGCAATTTAGATTTCCGTGTGTCGCAGGTGCGAATGAACGGGCAAAAATTACCAGGTGAAGTGCGTATAAAGCTTACGGGCGGAAGAGGTCTGGCGCGAGGCGACACAGTGCAGGTGCGTGGCAAACTGCGCCCAGGGTTTGGCAATTATCAGGCGGCAATGTCGTTTGCGTCGGTAGTTTCCTATAAGAGAAGTGCGCAGCCGATTGAACAATTTCGCCATCGCTTTTTTAGTGGGGTCTATAACGCTCTGCCTGACCCGCAAGCGAGTCTAGGTCTGGGGTTTTTGATAGGCTTGCGCTCCCAGTTGCCCGACACGCTTCAAGACCAGTTGCGGAGCTTGGCCCTGACGCATATTGTGGTCGCTTCGGGCTACAACTTGACGATTCTGGTGCGGGTCACTCGTCGTATTCTGGCACATTCCTCTAAGTTTCAGGCGCTTACTGGCAGCATAATCCTCGTGGGAACTATGATGATGGTCACGGGCATGAGTCCTTCTATGACACGAGCGGGCCTGGTGACATTGGTGACGCTCGGCCTCTGGTACATGGGGCGTAAACTTCATCCAGTCCTATTGTTGCTGGGAGGTGCGGCCAGTACGGCGGCTTGGAATCCATTGTATTTGTGGAGTGACCTAGGCTGGTGGCTGTCGTTCTTGGCCTTTGCCGGGGTGCTACTGGTTGGGCCATTGCTCACCTGTCGCTGCTTTGGTGAGCGCGCGCCACCTTTACTCGCGCAGGTAGCCTTGGAGACAATTGCAGCCCAACTGGTGGTTGAACCACTTATCATGGTGGTCTTTGGGCAGTTCTCGGTCCTGGGCCTACTGGCTAATATTTTGGTTGTCCCTTGTATTCCGCTCGCCATGCTCGGTACTTTTGTGGCTGGCTTGGCGGGACTATGGTGGCCAACAGTGGCGGCCTGGTTTGGCCTGCCTGCCAAATGGGTGATTGGCTATATTGTCGAGGTAGTGGAATGGCTAGCGAGCATGCCCTGGGCAGTGGCCAAGATTAGCTTGGCGCCTCTAGGTCTGGCCGTGTTTTATGTGCTTTTGATAACCGTATGCGTGATGCTCTGGCATAAAACCGGCTATCGGTTTTTCAAAGGGGCTAGCGTGATCGAATAACAGAGGTGTGGTATACTAAGTCTAATCGTTGCCGACGCATTAGCGTACGGTTACAGTCCTAAGTCACTTATAGCTAGAGGAGTATATATGTCCGGACATTCCAAATGGTCAACCATCAAGCGCCAAAAGGGCGCCAAAGATGCCGCTCGCGGCGCAGTCTTTACCAAATTGGGCAATAACATTGCGATTGCCGCGCGAAGCGGAGCCGATCCAGACACCAACTTCAATTTACGCTTGGCGATCGATAAAGCCCGAGCGGCCAATATGCCCAATGCCAATATCCAGCGCTCTATTGACCGTGGTTCAGGCAAATTGGGCGGCGCTGTGATCGAAGAAGTGACCTATGAAGGCTATGGCCCTGGTGGCATTGCCGTTATTGTGGAATGCGCGACTGATAACAAAAACCGGACCTATCCAGAGGTGCGTTTGGCGTTTAGCAAAACTGGTGGCAACATGGCCGAAAGCGGCGCGGTTGCGTTCCAATTTAGTCGCAAAGGCATGCTGCGGGTTGATTTCGAAGGCGATCCCGACGAAGCCATGCTCCAAGTGATTGACGCAGGTGCTGAGGATGCCGAACAAGACGAGCAGCAACTGGTAGTCTATACTGATCCAAAACAGCTTGCGGCCGTCCGTGATGCCTTGCAGCGTGAAGGGTTTGCGGTCAAAGAAGCGGAGCTGACCTACATTCCCAATACCACAGTAGAAATTGGTGATAACGATACTGCTCGCAAAGTAATGAATTTGATGAATGCCCTCGATGATCTTGATGATGTCTCCAACGTGCACGCCAACTTTACGTTTGCCGATGGTGTGGGCGATGACAACTAGGCGACATTTACTTTTTATCGCAATCGGCAGCGCTTTGCTGGGGTTGATTACGGCGCTGCTCTTCCACTTTTATTTTCCCGAAAACCTGACTGCCCAGATTCCCGCTGGCGAGGTCAACGCCGCTGAAGTGGTGGCCACAACTTGCACTGCCAAAAGTGGACCTGATTGCCAAGAAGGTTTGGTTACGGTCAAAAAAGGCGAGAGTTTTGGATTTCCCTTTGAGAGCCGCACACAAGTATTCCAAGGTCAAAATGATGTCCACGTCACTGCCTATGCGTGGGCTGGATTTGTCAAAAATATTGCGGCCTTCACGGTGATTTTTGCCACCGCACGCATTGCTCTACAGCTACTGATTAGAGGTCTTCATGCCTGATTTAGCAGCCTATCTTTCATTTGCCACTGTTCTGGCTCGTCGCGCCGGTGAAGTGATGCGATCGAGTCAGCTTACCCTTACTGTTGAGCGTAAGGCTGATCATACGCCAGTCACTGAGGTGGATAGAGCTATAAATGCTCTGGTCATTCAAGAGGTGCGTGCCGCGTTTTCGGATCATGGCATTTTGGGTGAAGAGGAGTCGTATCAGGCTGATGCCGAGTGGACATGGGTGTGCGACCCGATTGATGGTACGGCCGCGTTCATTATGCATTTGCCATTGAGCGCGTTTTCGTTAGCGCTGACGCATAACGGCGAGCCTGTTGTGGCAGTGATCTATAACCCCTGGACCGATTCACTCTATACTGCAGTCAAAGGTGGGGGAACGTGGCTTAATGGTATTCGGTTGCATGTTTCCGAGCGCGCAGCTGAGCATGTTCGTATTGTGACTCGAGGCATTAACGCCTTCAATGGACCATTTGGCTCAGTGCAGGCCAAAGAGCTCTTGCAACAAAAAAAGTGGACCCTAGTGCATTTGTCCAGCATTGCCTATAAAGGTTGTTTGATTGCCGAAGGGGCGCTCGATGGCACAGTCTACAACCACACCGGGGCGCATGATATTGCCGCGCTGTACCTCCTGGTGACCGAGGCTGGCGGCAAGGTGACTGACCTCGCCGGGAAGCCGCAGGCCTATAACCGGGCAATTAACGGCGCGGTGATTACGAATGGTTTGATTCACAATGAATTACTGGCCGTTGCTGCTGAACTCGATATGAAGGTGGCTGGGTGAGGATCCTGGGTGTTGATCCAGGAACAGGTATCCTTGGCTTTGGAGTAATCGACTATGATGGCCGCACCGCACAGTTAGTTGATGCCGGGGTGATTCGTACACCAGTACACCAGCCGTTACCCGAACGATTGGTCACTATTTATGACGAATTGGGTGAGATTTTTGAAACACATAAGCCCCAAGCACTCTCTGTAGAGAAGCTTTTCTTTGCCCGGAACGTGACCACAGCCATTTCGGTGAGTCATGCCCGGGGGGTGGTGCTTCTTTTGGGCCAGCAACGGGCGCTGCCCATTTTTGAATATACTCCTTTGCAAATTAAACAAGCCGTCACTGGCTATGGCAAAGCAGATAAGAAGCAGGTTCAAGAAATGGTGCGCATATTGCTGCGCCTTAAAGAAATCCCCAAACCAGACGATGCAGCTGATGCATTGGCGGCGGCATTGACGTATAGTCAGACGATTCCGGGATAGGTGTTTCTTGGGCTAGGATCAGCATCCTCTCCTTTGGAGCACACTTTTAAAAAGGGCTTCCCCAGGAAGTCCTTTTTAGCGTTCGGCTGAAATCGGCTTGGGCCGATTTCACAGTCTCCTTCAGGAGAGGATGCTGATCCTAGCCTAACCGCAGCCTATGGCCGTGAGGCGAGAATAACCTTAAAGCTATTTGATTCTTTAAACACGCCATTTTCAGCTAATGGCTCAAGTCGTTGGCGGACAGCTGATTCAAACTGGTCAACATAATCACCAAACAGTCCTTTGGCCGAGAAAGAATTAGAATAAATGTAGCCAATAAGTTGATCAAGCGTCCAGCTTCGTTCTACGGGTAGGCTAAACTCTTCGATTTTGGAAAATGCCGAGGCGGCGAGAGTAGTGCCGTAAGGCTCGGGTGCGGTAAAGATATTTTCTCCAGAACGCCGTTCTTGGCCCAGGATCTCTTGAATGACGCCTTTGACAATCACGCACCAAGGGTCTTGGAGATTCCAAATACTAGAGTCGCCAAAGATTGCGACCACGCCACCAGGTGCGACAATATGCTCAAGTTTGCTCAGCACGGTCGGTCGATCCATCCAGTGAAAGGCGCGACAGATAGTGACGAGAGAGGCGTGCCATTCGTCAGAAAGTTCAATATCTTCGGCCTGTCCAGTGACAAAATGGATGGAAGTATCGGCAGCCATGTGCGGTACGAGTCGCCGTTTGGCCAGGGCTAACATTTCGGTATCGGGCTCAACTGCAATGATGTCCGAGAAATGGGGGAGGAAGCGTTCAAGCACTTTGCCCGTGCCGGTTCCTAAATCGAGAAGATGAGGAGCAACTTCTAATCCCTTAACACTGCTGATAATGCGCTCAACGAGCTCAACAGGCACACTTGGTCGATACAGGTCGTAGTATTGGGCGGTACCACTGTAGGCACTCATAATTTCTTGCCCTTTTTCTTTAATGGGGTAGCTGCGGGAGTGCTATTAGTGGCCACGATGTTTAATTCATGTTGCATTACAATCATCCAAACTGGCATGCCAATAATCCACAGCCAAAAGACAAAGGAATGGTTGGTTTCACCACCAGTGAGTTCTTCAACTGCTTTGCCGTAACGCCATACCCACATGGCAGGCACTACAAACGCGGCCACAAACGCGGCAAACGAAAGTGTACTGAGCACATTAAGGAAAAATCCTCCGCCGTTGCCGAAAGCCCCGCCAGCGTTGGCCAGATGGGCAATGCCGTAGGCGGCGATCATGATTGCCCATGGCAAGAACAGGCCCCAGACTGGTGGAATAGGCGTGGCGATGTTTTGACTGCGAAGTTCGCGGCGAGTTTGGACCAGCCAATAAATCTGGTAGAGACCGAGAGTCACTACCGAGAGACCAAAGAGTTTACCGAGGTGACGTTGCTGCACGAAAAGTGGTTCCTTGCTATATTTTACTTCAGTATATCAGATTGGAATGCTTGCTGCAGGTCGAGCTTATGTCATAATAAAGCCATGATTGCACATGTCTCCGGAGAAGTAGTTGAGAAAACCGCTGATGCCCTCATTATTGATGTGGGTGGTATTGGCTATGAAGTACAGGTGGCAGGGAGCGAATTTGAGGCAGCTACCTTGGGTGAGAAGATTAAACTTTATACGCACGATCACTTGCGTGAAACCGCGCACGAGTTGTTTGGATTTTCGAGCCTTACGGCCAAACGGCTATTTGAAATGCTCATTTCAGTCTCTGGTGTGGGACCCAAAATGGCGCTTGCCATCCTTGGTTTGGGTGAGGTAGAGTCGATTCGCAGCGCTATTGCCCGGGGTGAAAGTACCTTTGTGCAGCAAGCCAGCGGTGTGGGCAAACGTATTGCTGAGCGTATTACGGTTGATCTTCGCGATAAAGTCGGGCTGCCTGGCGCTGAGCCAACTACCAGGACGACCACGCCGGCCGCGCTTCGCGACGATGCCTTGGACGCCTTGCTGGCTCTGGGTTATACATTGCAGCAAGCAAATGAATCACTTCAAGAAATTGATCCAGAGCTTGATACCCAAACTAAAATTAAGCTCGCCTTGCAAAAAGGCCTTTAGCTTGATGGCCATGACTAAGTGGCACGCTAGCCAAACTCGTGACATAATATACCTGTATGATTGACCGCATTGTCACCACTACTACTGACGACGAAGATGTTGAAGAGCAGCAGCTCGAAAACTCGCTGCGTCCCCAAGATTTCTCAAATTATATTGGGCAGACTCGCCTTAAGACAAATCTTCAATTAGCTATTCAGGCTGCCAAAAAGCGTGGTGAGCCCATTGATCACGTACTTCTGTATGGCCCACCTGGACTGGGCAAGACGACCATGGCAACCGTTATTGCCAACGAGATGGGTTCGCACATCAAAGTGACCTCTGGACCTGCTGTAGAGCGGGCAGGGGACCTCGCGAGCTTGCTTACTAACCTGCAGGATGGTGATATCCTGTTTATCGATGAAATTCATCGCTTGAACCATACTGTTGAAGAAGTGCTTTATTCGGCCATGGAAGACTTTAAGCTCGATATTATGTTGGGCAAGGGACCGAGCGCGCGGAGCTTGCGCCTGGATCTTCCTCGGTTTACGGTGATTGGGGCTACCACTCGGACCGGCAACTTGGCTGCTCCTTTGCGCGACCGTTTTGGCATGATCCACCGCTTGGAGTTTTACAATCCCAGCGAGATATCGCAGATTATTTGCCGTTCGGCCGAAATCCTCTCTGTAAAAATCCACCCGGCTGCGGCTGACGAACTGGCCAAGCGCGCCAGATTGACGCCGCGTATTGCCAATCGTTTGCTCAAACGTGTCCGAGATTATGCCGATGTGCATGGCGAAGGCTTAATTGACGATGCAATTACCACTGGTGCGTTGCGCTTATTGGAAATTGACGAACTGGGTCTGGATCCAGCTGATCGTCATCTGTTAGTGTCTATTATGGAAAGCTTTAGCGGTGGGCCTGTGGGTGTTGAGACACTGGCGGCGATTACTGGCGACGAACGAACCACAATTGAAGATTTCTTCGAACCTTACCTGATGCAAATTGGCTTGTTGGAGCGCACGCCTCGAGGTCGAAAGGTAACGGTCAAAGCCTATACGCATCTTAAACGGCAGCCCCCACGTACTGCCGACCAGACATCCCTGGTATAATAAAAGGAAGAAAGGAAGAGTTATGGAGCCACAATCACCCAACCAAAGTGGATCAGACGGAGCGAACTGGCAGGCGCCACAGTCTTCGACGCCTCCACAACCTTCGCAATCACCTTATGGCAACTGGCAGAAACCAGTTGATCCAGTGCTTCCACCCGTGGGCGGAGTTGCGCCTGAGCATGCGATTGCCTCTAATATTCCTCCATCGCCCGCGCCAAGTACTGTGGGCGTCTCACGAGCGGCTCGCCAGCTCAACTTGAGTAAAGGCGAATACATTATTAGCGATGTCCGTCGCCATCCTATTGGGGTATTGCAGATTTATTTTGTGGCTACTTTCTTACTGCTGGTGCTTTTGTTCGGCGGCGGGGCATTGGTCCGCTATGTGAGTACCACTCCTCAAGAGGGTATTGTGGGCGGATCGGCGTTCCCATTTCCGGTTGAGCTGATTACCGGCCTGGCCTTTGGCCTAGGACTCTTGACCGTGGTGATTGCCGCAATTGCCATTCATGTCTATCGGGGTAATCGCCTGTTTGTCACCAATGAGAGTGTCATTCAGCATGTCCAAACCAGCCTCTTTAGCACCAAACAGCAGACCATTGGTCTGGGCAATATCGAAGATGTTAGCTTTGAACAGAGCGGCATTTTTCCGCACATGTTTCATTACGGCACTATTCGTCTTTCGACCGAAGGTGAGGAGACAACCTATTATTTCCGCTTCGCTTCACATCCCAAAGAGCAGGCCGATAAAATTACTGACGCTCAGGAAGCATTTAATCGGCTCCATCCCGAGCATCACTACTAAAGTCTAGCGAGTATTATTGGTGCGGGTGAAGTCAGCTTCTTTGCCAAGCGAAGCCGAAAGTTGGTAGCCGGTGCAAAGACCATCTTGGCAGCCGCTCGGTTTATACAGGTAAGCGCTGTTCTTGCTCCCAATTGGCATGTCGGACTCATCTCTAAGCGCATCGGGGTCAAGGCCTTTGAGCTGATCGGCAGTGAGCGTAGCTGGATAGCCGTGGTGGAGCGGGAAGTACACGCCTTCGAGGTAGTAGTAGATGGCATTAATATCTTGTTTGCTCGTAGTATCTTCGCCACGTTGGCGCACATCTGACTTCTGCACCCAGAAAAGTGAGCCCACAAAAATGGCCAACATGATCACAACAACTAATTCTACAACAGTAAATCCAGATTCTTGATGCATTTTCATATGACCCTATTGTACACTAGAACCCGCCTGAGTGAAGTACTACCTCTGTATAGCTCCTTTTTTCGGATCCGGCAATTTGAAAGTGGACAAATTGCCTGCGCGTGAAAACGCGACATCCTCAAAAAGGACTATACAGAGGTCCTCGCTTCGGCCTAGTATTTATTGCTATAATAGTGAAAGAAGAAAGTGAGGGTAACAATATGGCCGATACGACTAAAAAGACTGCAAGTGATGACAAAAAAGCCGCTGACAAAAGTGACGCCAGACTCAAAGCCTTAGGTTTAGCTGTTGAACAGATCGAAAAGCAATTTGGCACAGGGGCCATTATGAAATTGGGTGATTCCCATCATGCCAATGTAGAGTGTATCCCTTCCGGAGCATTGAGCTTGGATTTGGCACTAGGCGGTGGTTTTCCCAAAGGCCGTATTATCGAGGTCTATGGTCCAGAAAGCTCGGGTAAGACAACCCTGACTTTGCACGCCATTGCCGAAGTGCAAAAACAAGGTGGCACTGCGGCATTTGTTGACGCTGAGCATGCGCTTGACCCAGCCTATGCCAAGCGCTTAGGGGTAGATACGGCAAACCTCTTGGTTTCACAGCCAGATAATGGTGAGCAAGCGCTCGAGATTGTGGAAACTCTAGTGCGTTCTAACGCAGTTGACTTGATCGTGGTGGACTCGGTAGCGGCACTGACTCCTCAAGCCGAAATTGAAGGTGACATGGGTGATAGCCACATGGGATTGCAAGCCCGCCTGATGAGCCAGGCATTGCGTAAGCTCACGGGTATTATCAACAAGAGCAAGGCAACAGTTATCTTTATTAACCAGATCCGTATGAAGATTGGGGTAATGTTTGGTAATCCGGAAACCACTACTGGTGGTAACGCCTTGAAGTTCTATGCTTCACTGCGTATTGATATTCGTCGTACTGGCCAAATCAAAGTTGGTGAAGAGGTGATTGGTAACCGCACCAAAGTAAAAGTGGTCAAAAATAAGATTGCGCCACCTTTCCGCATTGCTGAATTTGATATCATGTACAACCAGGGCATTTCCAAGGAAGGCGATGTGCTTGATCTTGCCGTACAGCACAGTATTGTGGATAAATCTGGCGCTTGGTTTGCGTACAAAGATGGCAAAATCGGCCAAGGCCGCGAAGCTGCCAAGACTTATCTTAAAGAGAATCCAAAAGTTATGGCCGAAATTGATACCGCCGTTCGAGCTAAAGTGGCTGGTGAACAAGCGTTCTAGCGCTCCTTAGGCGGCTATGAAAATTACCGCAATCAAGGCGCAAGTGCGCAACCCTGATCGTGTCTCAGTCTATGTGGACGAAAAGTATTCCTTTTCACTCTCGCATACTCAGCTTCTTGATGAACGTATCCATTCTGGACTTGAGATTGATGAAGCTCGCCTCGCCACGCTTAAGGCGGCCAGTGATTTTGGCAAAGCTTATGAACGGGTACTCAACTACCTCATGGTTCGTCCTCGGTCTCGCAAGGAGATCGAGGACTATTGTTGGCGCAAAAAGATAGGGCCTGAAGATTGTCAGACGATCATTACTAAGCTTGCCAAATTTGGCTATATCAATGATGCGGCCTTTGCTCGTTCCTGGGTAGAGAGTCGTCGGCTGACCAAGGCAACGAGTCGCCGTAAGTTACAGCTTGAGCTGCGTCAGAAGGGTGTGACCGATGAACTGGTGGCCGAGGCATTTGAAACTAGTGAATACAGTGAAACAGAGGCCCTCCGGCAAATGATCACCAAGAAGAGGCGACTAAGCCGCTACCAGGACAATCAAAAACTTACTGAATATTTGATACGCCAGGGATTTTCTTATGGCGCAGTCAGTGCCGCGCTGGCTGCTGGGGAAGACGATTAAGCTCGTGGCTCCTCGGTCCTAATTGCGGTTCCTTGAGGCGTTTCGTGATTACGGAAAGGATTGTCAATCAACGGTGCGCTTTTGCGAACAACCTTTGGTTCTTTGACTTCGGCTCCTTGCACAACAATCTGATGGTCAGTGACTTCAACAATCTGGGTCCGGTCGATAAGTAGGGTACTGCCCATAAAGCTGCGCATAATCGAGCGGCGAACAGTCAGCTTCATAATGTAAAAACTTTCGATATCAATGCTGTAGTCTTCAACTTTGCCAAGTTTGCGCCCTTGTTCGTCAACAACGACTTTGCCAATGACCGTAAAGCGCATTCTGGTTACTTCTTTGAGGCGAACAAGGTCGTCTTGCGCCATAAGCCGATCGGCATTATCAACAATTAAGCCAACATTACTAATTTCGCGGATATCTTCGGTGTGCAATACGGCGCGTCCATGAATGCGTGGTCCATTGCAGTAAAAGGCCACAATAAAAAGCTGTCGAGGATCAATTATTGGCTCACTAGCCTGTCCAAGTGGCGCACCTGTTTGGAGGCTGACAATTGGAGTATTGAGGAGTCGTTGAAAAGAAATGAGCATCTTACTTATAACTATGCAAAACTTCTTCAATAGTTGTCAAACCACAAAGTGCTTTTACAAAGCCATCAACCAGCATGGGCATCATGCCGGCTTTGACCGCGTTGTGGAGCACGGCAGTGGGATCGGCGTGGCCGCTTAAACGGCGCTGGGCTTGGGCGGAATTGGTAAATAGCTCAAACATGCCAACTCTTCCTTTGAAGCCAGTGTGGTGACATTCATCGCAACCAAGAGGATTGGCACTCATAAGTTGAAGAGTCATGCGCCCGCCTTGATGTTTGGCCGTTTCTTCCATGAAGTGCTGTAGTGTGGCCACCGTAATATTGGTGCGCATGGTGATGCGTCGCAACATGGCTGCGTCAGGTCTAGCCGGAAGTTTGCAATTATCACATAAACGGCGGATCAGGCGTTGATACAATACAGCCTGAAGATTGTGGGCAAGTAGGTAGTGTTCACTCGTGGCATCAATGAGTTGTTGCATGGTTTGGACCATGCCAGCGGCGTGCATGCCGGCCAGGACCATGCGGCCTTTGGTGCCTGCCTCTAAAGCCGCATCAGTTGCTCGCTTTCCTTGGAGATTGCTGAGCAAAATGGTGTTGATATCGCTTTTAAGCGCAATCGAAATACCGTGCGGCACATCAATACCCTTGGCGCGGTCAACGCGCAACTGATGCACGCCTTGCAAGCGATGTTCAATAGGATCTTCGACAGTCAGAATGCTTCGTGTCGGACGGTTCAGCGTCGTGAGTGCGCTTCGCAGGGAAGTCGATACTCCAGAATGTTGAGGTCCGCTGATGACAATTAACCCTTGCTTGGCCGTGAGCGCCCGGTTTAATTGCTTGCGAGTGTCGCCCCAAATGCCAAGTTGGGCAAAGTTATGGGTTTGTAAACGCGTGTTAAAGATATGCAACACGGCCTTTTCTTTATCAGCCAAAGGGATTGTAGTCAGTTGGATAGTGTATTCACCCTCAGGGGTGGACAGAAAGAGGAATCGACCTTCTTGTGACCAGCGTTTTTCATGCGGTGTCAGTGCAGCGCGGTGTTTAAAGTGGGCGATGAGCGCTCCTAGGGCATGCTCGGAAAGATGCGCCCATTCATGAAGCACGCCGTCGATGCGGTACCGCACGCGAGCACGATCCTGGTGCGGCTCTAAATGAAGCGTATGCGCGCCATGAGCAATCGCATCAGCAAGGAGCTGCTCGGCAGCTTTAGCCGCAACCGAAGAATCAGCCAACGCAACTGCGGCCTGTTCGCTGGGATTCACCTCATGTCCCTTCGGATCACCACTCTCTCCCCCTTGGTTCTAAAACCTTTACACGTAGTATAGCAAAAAGCTTACGGTCGAGAATAGGGGAAACTTGCGATATACTATAGAAGTTATGACATTTTCAATCTCATCTGACAATCTGGAAGCTACTCTCGCCCTTGGTAATGCCATTGGCGCAGCGGTAAAAGGCGGTGAAGTGATTGAACTCCGCAGTGATGTGGGTGGCGGCAAGACAACTTTTACGAAAGGGCTTGCTGCAGGCATGGGTTCAACCGACACGGTACAAAGTCCCACCTTTACAATTAGCCGCATCTACCAGGCGGCTAAAGGTTTGGAATTGCACCATTTTGATTTCTATCGCTTACAAGATCCGGGCATTATGGCGGCCGAACTGGCTGAATCACTTAATGATGAGCGAGCGGTGGTAGTGGTAGAGTGGAGTGACATTGTGGCGGACATTTTGCCCGCGCAGCGCATGCGGCTCACCATACGAGCGACAGGTGAAGACTCCCGAGAGATTACTATTGAGGTCCCGGACCACCTTACTGATGTATGCACCGCCCTAAAAGGATACGCACAATGATCTTGACGCTGCGCACTGACAATCCCGAAGCCGAAATTGGCCTTTTTACCTCTGATGGCCAGAAACTCGCCTATGACACGTGGCTTGCGCATCGGGAGCTTGCTGATACGCTTCTCATACGTATTCGGGAGTTGCTAGTTTCGCAAAAAAGTAGCTTCACCGATGTACAGGGGATAGTCGTTTTCCAGGGTCCCGGCTCATTTACGGGCTTGCGTATTGGTATTACAGTGGCAAACACATTCGCGTATGCTCAAGAAATACCCATTGTGGGCGCTATGGGCGAGGCCTGGGTGGCCGAAGGAATTGCGCGTCTTGCTGCGGGCGAAAACCAAAAGATTGTCCTTCCCGAATATGGCGCTGAAGCCAATATCACCACCCCTAGAAAATAGGGGATGACACATCTAATACGTCGTTTGTTGCTCGTTCGATTTTAGTGCGTTATAGTTAAATAAGGTTTGTCTATAACCAATTGATGTATTTTCTACAGCTTTATAAAATGATATTGATACTTTGGTCAATGTCGTACAGAAAGGAACGCATATGATTGTAGGTCTTATTGCCGCTATTGCCGGTGTACTTTTGGGCGCCGGTGGTTTGAGTGTGGTGAGCAAACGCAAAGTTGGAAACGCTGAAGATCAGGCTCAAAAAACGCTTAAGGATGCCCAAAAAGAAGCGGCAGATGTTGTACTTAAAGCCAAGGAGTCAGCTGCGAAAACAGCCGATGAAGCTCGCCGCGAAGAACAATCGCGACGTCGCGAACTGAAAGAGACTGAGGAACGACTGATCAAGCGTGAAAGCACGCTTGATGACAAGCTCGAACAGCTCGACCGTCGCAATGAAAAGCTTCGCAAACATGAAGGCGAAGTTGAAGAGTTAAAGAACGAGATTCGTGAAATCCGTGGCAAACAGCAAGAAAAGCTGGAAAAGATTGCCGGATTGAGCAAAAAAGACGCTGCCCAGAAACTTATGGAAATGACCGAACGGGACATTAAGAATGATCTGAAGGGTTTGGTTGCCAAGCTCCAAAATGATGCCCGTGATCTAGCCGAAGAGCAAGCTGGCATGATCATTGTGACTGCTATGGAGCGCATGGCTAGTGAAGTAACTGCCGAGCGTACTGTCACGGCGGTCAAGCTGGAAGATGAAGAGATGAAGGGTCGGATTATTGGCAAAGAAGGCCGGAACATCCAAGCGCTGCAGCGGGCTACTGGCGTTGACATTCTGATTGATGAAACTCCAGGTATGATCATCCTTAGTTCGTTTGACCCAGTGCGCCGCGAAACTTCTCGTATTGCGCTTGAAATGCTTTTGAAAGACGGCCGCGTGCATCCTGCCCGTATTGAAGAAGTAGTCTTGAAAGCTCAGAAACAAGTGCAAAAAGAAGTGATTCGGGCTGCCGAAGACGCTGCTCGTGAAGTTGGCGTCGTGGGTATTCCTAAAGAAGTGATGCAATACTTGGGTGAACTTAAGTATCGCACCAGTTATGGCCAAAATGTCCTGAAGCATTCAACCGAAATGGCCCATTTAGCCGGTGTGTTAGCCGAGGAATTGCACGCCAATGTGCGAGTAACCAAAACCGCCGCCTTGCTGCATGATATTGGTAAAGCGCTGACGCACAAGATCGAAGGCAAGCATCACCACATTGGGGCCGAAATAGCTCGCAAATATGGCATGCCTGAAGATATTGTGCATGCAATTGAAGCTCATCATGATGACATTGAGGCCACGACTCTTGAGGCACTGATTATTCGCGTGGTTGATGCGATTAGCGCGGCCCGTCCAGGTGCACGCAACATTAGTGCTGAAAACTTTGCTCAACGCATGCAAGAGTTGGAAAATGTGGCTGTCAGCTTTAAGGGCGTCGAAAAAGCCTACGCAATTAGTGCCGGCCGTGAAGTCCGAATTTTTGTTCGTCCACAGAATATTGATGACTTGCAACAGATCAAACTTGCCCGCGACATTGCCAACAAGATCGAAAGCACTATGCAATATCCAGGTACGATCAAGGTGAATGTGATCCGCGAAACTCGTGCGATCGAATTTGCAAAATAGTATGGCGTACTTTTCCAAAACAGAGAGGGACAAATGGTACAACTCGCTGCCGGCTTTGCCGGTCGGTGCCAAGTTGCTCCTGAGTAACCCCCAGGGTGAGTATCTGTTGGTGAAGCCAAACTACCGTCCAGGTTGGCAGTTTGTGGGTGGCGTGGTTGAAAAAGATGAATCGCCTTTGCAAGCTGCCCTTCGCGAAATGCAAGAAGAAATCGGCCTGGTGCTCGAAACGTCTCGTCTTACTTTTAAAGGGGTGGGGTATGAATCGCCAGAGGAAGGTCATACTGCAGTGCTTTGCGTTATGTTTGCTGCTATGTTGACTGATGAAGAAGCCGCGCAGATTCGCCTTCAGGCCACTGAGCTGAGTGCTTTCAAATTTGTACAGCCAGACGCCCTCCCTGCAGCTGACGCCAATCCTTCGCTTCACGAAGCGCTGGCCTTATTGCGCCACCATCTGGAAGTTGGCTATGTGGAAGATGGTGAATTGACTGTAAACACCTAACCAGCCTTGTTATTTTAGGCAGAACTTGCCACACTACAATACAGAAAGGAACGATCATGGCGCATGTACTTTTCTTTGGCGGAAGCGACATCCAGGGCATCGGTGACCCCGAAGGCGGTTGGGTGGACCGTTTCAAGCGCGAACTTTGCGTCCATATGTATGGCCCGGAGCGCATGCCCCAGGTCCATGGTCTTTTCAACTTAGGTATTTTAGGTAACACGGCCACGCAAGTGCTTGAACGCATTCCTTACGAACTTCCTGAACGTCAGTGGGCTGGGCAGAATATGGTTATTGTGCTCAGCGTGGGCGCCAATGACTCAAAGGCAGTTGATGCTCCAGCTAATTACCTTTCCAACTCTCGTGAATTTATGGCCACAGTTCAAAATATTATTGATTATGCCCACAGTTTTACACCCTATGTGGTCCTGATTGGCCTGACGCCAATTGACGAAACCCACACCCGGCCAACATCTAACGGCTCATATTTTACCCTGGCCCGTATCCAAGAGTTTAACTCGGCCCTTCAGGGGGTATCTGAGTCCAATAATGTGCCATTAATTGACCTCTACACCCCTATGCAAGCCCTTGATTGGAAAAGCATGCTGTACGAAGACGGCTTGCATCTCAATGGCCTAGGTCATGACTGGGTATACCAGCGTATTCGCCAGCCAATCTGGACGGCTATGCAGGCGGCTGACAGACCGTTATAATAAAGACATTATGGCAAACCCCGCAACTACCGATGATGTAAAACGAATTGTAAATGATGGCATGCGCGACTTGCAGGACATGTCCCGCCAATTGCGCCAAAGTCAGGATGAGATTAGACGGACAGTGCAACAGACTGACACTGTAGAAGACCGTCTTGGCAAAATCGAGCACCAGCTGCAAGATGTCTTGCGCCAGCTCAATGATCACACTGGCACTATGCGCACCCTTGCCCAACTCGCTCAGAGCCTCGAGGCTATGTCGCGAGTGGTAGACGATATGCAGCGCCGTGTGGCAAATACCGAGCAGATCAGTCATGTCTGCTATCAGCACTTGGCCGAAATGCGCGAAAAGCAAAAGCCACGCGAAATGGGCTATTAGTTCCTATTCCTAAGTTGGTGCTTATGTTTGCGTATCTGGAAAGAGCCTGACATACTGGAGTTATGACGAATCTTAGTTATGATGATGTCAAACGGGCCACGCAAGACGCAATTCGCAACCTACAGGAAGTAGTGGGCGAGCTGCGCAGCAGTCATGACGACATCCGCCGCAACATGCAACAACTAGATAACGTGACATTTCGTCTGAACAGCATCCAAAGCCAGTTGAACGTGATGCAGCAACAGCTTAATGATCACACCAACTCCATGCGCCCTGTCCAAGGGAATCAGCAGAACTTACAAAGCATTCAAAATCAGCAAGCAGATATGCAGCGCCGGATTATTACCCTGGAACAGCTTTTACGAACCTGTCTTCAGCAGCTCACTCAGCTACGTCGGTAAGCAAAAAGTTGCATGATCTGTCATAATGGAACTATGGCAGATCTCATAGATTACGGACAAGTCAAGAACGCGGCAAAAGACGCCAACGTTGATGTGAAGGCGGAGCTTACAAAGCTTTCGAATGATATGCAAAACTTGATTCAACAAGTCAATGCGCATAGCAACCGGCTTGATAATTTGCAAAGCCGTTTTGGACCCATTAATAACCTGCAACAACAACTGACCAATATGGAGCGCAAAATCGACCAACTGACCAACAATATGCAAGCCATTATTTCGCGACTGCCTTAATGCGCATACTTTATGTTGGTGACATCATGGGTAGCCCTGGCCGCAAAGTGGTCAAGGCACTTCTTCCTGAACTACGCCAGGAGCTGCACGCCGACCTAGTGATTGCTCAGGGCGAAAATGTAAGCCATGGCAAAAGCATGAGCCAAAGTCATATGCGCGAACTGCAACAGAGCGGCGTGGACTTCTTTACTGGCGGTAACCATACCATCAAGCGAGCTGATCTGCACGACATGCTCGCCAACCCCCAACAGCCTGTCGTAGCTCCGGCTAATCTAGAGGGGTATCCCACTGAATGGGGTGTCAAAGAGCTTGAGAGCCCCAAGGGCAAGGTATTAGTCTTTAGTCTGCTGGGTCAGACATTTCCAACGAGCATGGCCATTACCAACCCGCTGGTGGCCTTGGATCGCATCTTGGCCGCGCATCCCTTGGATGGCTACGCGGCTATTATTGGTAATTTCCACGCTGACTTTTCGAGTGAAAAACGGGTCATTGGTTATTATGCCGATGGGCGCGTGAGTGCAATGGTGGGGGACCACTGGCATGTGGCCACAGCTGACGCCATGGTATTGCCTAAAGGGACAGCGCACATTACCGATGTGGGAATGTGCGGCACACTTCATTCCTCCCTCGGTGTTGAACTGGATATGATTGTCAAACGCTGGCGCGATGAAGTAACCACACCTAACCATATTGCACTGTCTCCGCCTTATCAATTTAACGCAGTGCTTATTGAGACCGATGAAGTGACGCATCTGGCCACAAGTATTGTCTCGATCAATAAGGTTATTGAGAAAATCAGCTAAATACGGTATAATTGCCTCTGTTTCCGGTAGACACCGGGGTGTGGCGCAGTTGGCTAGCGCGCCTGGTTTGGGACCAGGAGGTCGAAGGTTCGAGTCCTTTCACCCCGACCAATAGAATTTTCACTAAATCCACCATACTGCATGGTGGATTTAAGTTTTAAGTGAAAACAGTAGCTTCCAATTCATTGAATTATAATTGTAATATAATCAGTAGTATTCTATGCGTTACCAGCAGCACCAAAAAGAAGCCACCAGACAGAAAATCATCGACGTTGCCGCACGTCTTTTTAAGGTGCATGGCACTGATGCCACGGGCATTGCCACAATAATGGCCGAGGCGGGTCTCACTAATGGTGCCTTTTATGCGCACTTTACCTCCAAAGAGGCATTGTTTGAGGCGGTGATAGCCGATCAACTCCATGCGCAGCTTGAAACCATTCAAAAAGCGCTTAAAAATGAAGACGGTCTGCGACATATCATTGATCTCTACCTTTCTCAAGAACATCTGGTCAGTTGTGCTGAAGGCTGTCCATCCGCAGCGCTCTTGGGAGATATCAGTAAACACATGGTGTCGAGTCGTGAAGCCTATACTACTGGTTTAAAAAACATCACGCACGAACTTGCCAAAGACATCGAGGACTCGTCGCATACTACCCAACGCGCCCTTGCCCTTGTGGGACTTCTGGTGGGGACGCTGCAATTAGCGCGGACGGTAACTGACGCAAACTTAGCGCACGACATACTTGAGGGCGGCCGTGGCGCTGCCTTACGTTTATTACACAACCGAACTACTTAACTGCTACCACAACCTTGCCAGTACTCCTGCCTGCTGCCACTTGAGCCACTGCTTGAGGAGTCTCGGCGAAAGGGTACACGGTGTCAATGACTGGCTTGATGCATCCAGCTTCAATGAGTTTTGTTATTTCTTGGAGTTGGTTGCCCTCGGCCCGCATCAGCAAGAATGAATACTCGACACCTAATTTTTTGGCTTGGTGCATTGCCTTAAAGCTGAGCCCCTTAATTGCCAGTTGCAGCGGGAAGGGGAGGCCAGCGGCTTTAGCATAGGCCACATCTGGTGGGCCAGATATCGAGATGAGTTTGCCACCAGGTTTAAGTATGCGTAAGGACTTTTGCAGGGTGGTCGCGTCTTGGCTATGGAGTACTAGATCGTACTCTTGAAGTGTGGTTTCAAAATCGGTTGTTTTATAATCAATCACCACATCTGCCCCAAGCTGCTTCATGAGTTTAAAATTTCTGGCACCAGTTGTGGTTGCCACGGTTGCCCCCAGGTGTTTGGCAAGTTGAATGGCGATTGTACCTACGCCACCTGAGCCAGCCTGAATAAACACTTTCTGACCCTTTTTCAGCTTGCCTCTTTCCACCAAAGCCTGCCAGGCGGTCAGGGCGACCAGGGGAATAGAGGCGGCTTCTTCCATGGTGAGGTTCTTGGGTTTGTGGGCGACCTCATCTTCGTTGATGGCAATGTATTCGGCAAAAGTACCGATTCGCTTTTGATTAGGGCTGGCATATACTTCGTCTCCCACTTTGAACTTGGTCACATCCTTACTGGCTGCGGTGACAATACCGGCAAGGTCATGGCCCAGGACTAGGGGAAGCTTATGGGGGATAACTGCCTTGAAGTCGCCATGCATGAGCTTTACATCAATGACGTTCACACCGGCAGCGTGTATTTTGACCATTACATCGGCGTTGCCGAGTTTTGGGGTGTCAATTTCAGTCAATTTTACGGCGCTCTCTTTGCCGTACTTTTCGAATTGGAATGCTTTCATATCTTACCTTTGCTCTAAAAACGCTAAGGCCGTCTTGGTAAATTCCTTAGAGTATTGAAATATGCCTGCATGCCCGGCATCTGGGTAGATAGCAAGCTGACTGTGGGTGATGCGCTTTGCCAGGTCTTCGCTGTTACGAGTTGGAATCATTCGGTCGTCATCACCATTCGCAACTAAGGTGGGCTGGGTGATGTAGCTTAAATCAACTGGTTGCTGCTTGCCGTAACGATGAATTGCTTTGAGCTGCCTGGCAAAGGCGATGAGCGAGATTGCAGTATCACGATTTTGCTGACGCTCTTTGAGGCGTGCCAGAAACAATTTTGCAGCTTGTTTGCCATTCTGGGTGCGAGTAAAGAATAGAAAGACTTTCGGATCGTTAAAGGTCGCAAAGGCGCGCAGCATGTCCCAAATGGTAACTTTGGTGACGTTTTCAATTCCAGCTCCGCCAGCTGGGCCAGTGCCAGCCAGGATCAATTTATTCACAAGTAATGGTGATTGCTGGATAAGATACTGAGCAACCATGCCACCCAAAGAAAAGCCCAGAATGTTAACCTTTTTATAGCCAAGCGCGGTAATGAAATCAATTGCGTCAGTGGCCATTGCCTCAACCGTCGGTGGCACGGCCCCTTCCGAAGAGCCAACTCCTCGGGCGTTGAATGTAATCACGGTATGTTCAGTTGCCAGACCATCAACAATTTGCGGGTCCCAGTTGTCGAGAGTGCCGGTGAGATGATTGAGGAGAATAAGTGGTATACCCGGGTGGTCCCCAGTTATGCGATAGGTAAAATGAGTGCCGTTGACGAGTATTTTTTGTGTGGGAGAAGTTATATAAGAGTTACTTTTCATTATATTACGATTGTAATATATATAAGCATTTAATGTAAGTGCGGGATCTAATTGCCAAGGGCTATGGAGGGAAGAGACGTTCGGAAAGACTGGTGGTGGGTGAGAGTAGTGTGTGTTTCCTGCCCGGCCGGACAGGTGGGGAGCCGAAGCTCGCGGCCACCTGTCCGGATGCCGGTCAGCTTCTTACCGGGAAGCGCTCCCAGATCAAGGTGGCCATATAACGCTCGTAGATGAGATGAGACGTTTCTGCGATTGCCGCAGCGTAGACCTCGTGGTAGCGTCCTTGCGAAAGTGCCTCGAGTGGGGTTGCGCCGCAGAGAGTAGTGTTCACGAGTGTCCACCAGGTACGCGAGGCGTATTGGATGGATTGGTCGTGATAGAACACCTTGCGGGCATTGGGATGGATAATCTTGCTGCACTGCAGGTATGTCAAAACTCGGAGAGTATGCGTCGTACATACCCTGAGCGTGAAGGCGCTTGTGGGCGGCTTCATACTTAGGTCCCTTCATGGGGGTGGGCTAATCCGGTGCCGGCTGGCACAAATCTCATAGTGAGATCGGGTACTTGGGTACTTGCAGAAACTACGCAGGTATCCGATCTCAATCACTGGTCTGTCAACGAACGTCTCTTGTGGATGCTCAGGAAGCAAAATGCCTCAACTGAGTGTGTATATAGTGTTATAAAAAAGTAAAAAACGCAAATGTGCGTCAAGCACCTCGAAGGCTAGACCAAAAAGAGCGGCTACCGAAGTAACCGCTCTGTTGTAGTGAATTGGAGACTACACTCCGGGAACAGCAGCCAATGCTTCGGCGTCGTTCTCGGCTTGGTTGGCCAAATCGCTCTTGGTAGGCTTGTGCGTTTTCATCACAAACAGGGCGACCAGGGCAGCGGCAATTGCAAAGAATGCGGCCGCGACAAACCCTTGGCGGAAGCCGTGGACAAGGCCTTCGGTCAATAAGGCGGGATTGCCGTGGTTATCAACCATGAAGGTCTTGGTGGCGGCTGTGGACACAACCGTCAGTACGGCCAGGCCAATGGCGCCACCAATTTGCTGACCAGTGTTAAGCAAGCCGGACACTAATCCAGAATCTTGGTGTGACACTCCACTGGTGGCAACCATCGTGTTAGTCACGAAGACCATAGCCATGCCTGATGCCATTAACATGATGCCAGGCAAGATGTCAGTCCAGTAGCTGGCAGCCACGGGTATACGGGCAAACCAGAACAGTCCAATGGCGGCAAGTATCGGGCCACCAACTAGGAAGAGCTTGGGATTAAACTTGGAAATCTGCTTGGAAAGCACCCCAGCAATGACAATGATCACCATGGTGAATGGCAGGTTAGCCACACCGGTCATGGTTGGAGAGTAATGCAAGATGTGTTGCATGTAGATCGACAGGTAGAAGAACATACCAAACATGGCAGCCGGCGTCAGAAGTTGCAGAATGTTACCACCGGTGACATTGCGTCGCTTGAAGATACCGAGTTTGATCAAGGGGTGCTTGACCATCAGCTCATTGACAATAAATACAGCCATGAGCACTGCGGATACAATAAACATCGAAACAGTTTGACTTGCGCCCCAGCCCAGGTCGGCAGCTTTAGCCAACGCATAGACCAAAGATGAAAGGCTAGCTGTGACGGCAATTGCGCCAGCCACGTCTACCCGTTCTTTGGTTGCAGGTGCACCTTCGGGAACATGCTTGCGGGCCATGTAGAGTACACCAAGACCAATAGGCACGTTGATAAAGAATGTCCAGCGCCAGTCAATGTACTGAGTCAGAAGGCCACCAAGGACAAGTCCGACTGCGCCACCACCACCGGAAACCATGCTCCAGATGCCTAAGGCTTTGTTACGCTCCGCACCTTCTTTGAAGATGGTGAGCACTAATGATAAAGCCGCAGGGGCGAGCAATGCGCCGCCAAGGCCCTGAAGCCCGCGGAAGGCAATAAGCTGTCCGCTGGTTTGCGCCAGACCACCCATAAGGGAGGCAGCGGCGAAAATAGTCACTCCAATAAGGAAGAGCTTGCGGCGACCCATAAGGTCGGCCAAGCGTCCACCCAGAAGGAGGAAGCCACCGAAGATAAGCGCATAAGCGGTCACAACCCACTGCAATTGTGAGTCGGTGGTGAAGCCGAGTGCTTTCTGGATGGCGGGGAGAGCGACGTTGACGATTGTGGCGTCAAGAATCACCATGAACTGGGCAGCTGCCAAAATAGCGAGCGCCAAGCCCTTGTGTTGTACTTTTTCTCTCATTATAGAGCCCTTGTTTACTTGAGGTTACAAACTATTAGTATACATAGATATTTGAAGTTATCAACTATTTTTTATTTTTATGCTATACTGACGAGTATGAAACCTCAATCCCAATTAGTGTGTGAAGAGTTATTGCAGTTGATCGAACGGATTAAACGTGGCGTGCTGGCCGTGGCCGAAGCCCATGGGCTGACCCGTATGCAGCTTTTTTCGCTCTACTCCATTAACTTGCACGGGGAATTGGGCATGGGTCAGGTGGCCGAGGTGCTTGGCTGCGATGCCTCAAATGTGACTGGTATTATTGATCGTCTTTTCCAACAGGGTCTGGTGCTGCGCACCGAAAGTGCGCGCGATCGCCGGACCAAGACTATTCGTCTGACGCCCAAAGGTAAACAACTGGTAGACGAACTTGCCCGCGAGTTACCCGAGCACCTGGGGTGTGAGAAGCTGGACGAACACGATCTGACCACGCTGAGCGCGTTGATTCAGAAACTCAAGACGTAGTCGTCTCTTATTGGTGAACCACTACTTTGGTGCCAATAGGGGCAAAGTCATATAATACTTTGGCATCGGCTGCGCGCATGTTGACGCAACCGTGGCTCATGGGGTGGCCAAAATTATTGTGCCAGTAGGCAGTATGGAAGCTGTAATCTTGGTAGAAATAGGTCACCCAGGTGACATTTGGCAGGTAATAAAAGTCCCCACTTGCTCGTGACCCCCCGGTCATGGTTTGACTGACGTTTTTGGACCAGACGGTGAAAGTACCAACCACTGTGGGGCTTGCGCTGGTGCCCGAGGAGATGGTAAAGCTCTGAATAGGGGTGTTGCCAGTATAAAGGGTGGTCCGTTGTTCACTCAAGTCTACTTCGACCCATTTGTCATAACTGGTCAGGGCGACAGTTTTGTAAGGTGCTTCAGTAATAGTTACTTCTTTTTGGAGCGATTGGTTTTTGGTCAAGCTTTGTTCAATCTCTTTGGCCAGGCCATCAACGTCTTGAAGCTTGCGGCCTACTTGGCCTTGCTGAATAACGATCTCACTGCCCGTATTAGGATCTTTGATTACTTTCCGATCAATCGCTGGCTGGGCAATCGCTGGCCCTACCTGCTGGGAAAGGAACTGGCTAATTTTAGCTTTGTCATACACAATGGCAACTTTGCCCGCTTGCGGTTCGGCAGTGAAGTTGACCCATTTGGCAATGTCAGGCGGGTCAACCGTGTACATGACTTTGCCCTGGTAGATAAACTTAAGGGAAAGCGCGACGCGCTCATTGATCTGGGCTTTGGTGGCTTCCAGGCTCTTATCAGTGATGAGTGGTTGCACTGGGGCACTCGACACGGCAAGATTAACGGTTTGAGGTTTGTTGACAAGTCCGGGGAGCAACTCTTCGAACTTCTTGACATCAAAACCTTGCCCAACTTGGCCGGCTTTAATTTCAAACTGTTTGGCCTGGTCATTATAGGCAAGTTCGGCATCTTTGGCATCTTTCACCAGGGCGGGGAATTGTTTGGTGACGTAGTCTTTGAATACACCAATATCGGTGGTGGTCAGTAAGGGAACGTCATCGTGCTGCCAAAACTGGATGGCGCGCCAAAACCCGCCATTACGACCAGCGAGCATTACTTGGTCAGTAGTTTTTTCAACATTGACGGTGACGCCGAGGTCTTTGGCTGGGGTGGTTTTGTCAGCACCATGGTCTACAAAGTGCACTTTCATAGTGTCGCGTTGGTGCATCACGGCTTGTTTTACTTCGTCCCTGGTCTTACCACTTACTTTGAGGTTGGCCACATGCACACCTGGCAGAGCGCGGTCGTGGTAGTACCAGGCTGCGCCACTCGAGACAATAAGAAAGAATGCCGTGACAGAGGCAACGGCATAGTGGACATGCCGAGCGTGGATTTTGGCCAGATCAGCTCTAGAAATTTTAGGAAGTTTCTTAGGGAGTTTTTGAGAGATTTTTTGTAATTTTTGCTTCATACACGTTATCCGATTGTGGTGCTTATCGCACCAAATGTATTATAACGTAAACTACTTACGCTTCTCTGTATAGTATCATAGGATGAGTTATGAGTGATACTTTTCTCCGCCAGCAAGCCCGTACCCAGCATTTTACTCTAGGCGCGCCTCGTCGTTTTGCGTTTTCACAAGATGGGCAGCGTCTTTTTTTCCTTCGCTCCAAAGGCCCGTATGACAGTGTGGGCTGTTTGTGGATGGTCTCTTTAGAGAAAGGCAAGCTTGGTAAAGAGCAGCTCCTGGTTGATCCTTCGAGTCTGAAAGTTGAGGGTGAAGTGCCGGCTGCCGAAAAGCGACGTCGGGAGCGGGCGCGGGAGGCCACCTCCGGGATTGTGGCGTTTAGTATCGACAGTGCCGGTACGAAGGCAGCCTTCGCGTTGAATGGAGACGTCTATGTGGTCGATTGCGCACAAGGCGCGATTATGAATGTTGCAGCTGGCCAAGGGGCGTATGATCCACGAATGAGTCCGGATGGCAAGCAGGTTGCCTATGTGGCCGAGGGTAGTTTATACGCAACTGCGGTCACCAAAAGTGCGCAGCCCCGCCTTCTAATTGCCGATGACAATCCGGATATCACCTGGGGAATGACTGACTTTATTGGCGCCGAAGAAATGGGCCGCCTTCGAGGTTTCTGGTGGTCGCCCGAGAGTACGCATTTGCTGGTTGAAAAGGTGGACAATACTCCGGTGCAGACCATCTATATTGCCGATCCCGAAAATCCTACGCGCGAACCACAACACGTTCGCTATCCTTTTGCTGGTACTGCCAATGCGCTCCTCTCTCTTGCGGTTGTGAGTCTGGATGGTGGCAAAAAAGAAGTCTCTTGGGACCACGAAGCATTCCCCTATATCGTGGATGTGCAATGGAACCGCCCTCGTCCGCTGCTGACCGTGCAATCACGCGACCAAAAGACGGTTGAAATAAGGGAAGTTTCCCCAGAATCTGGCCGTACCCAAGTGCTTCAAAAGCTGCAGGACAAGCACTGGGTCGAGCTTTTGCCCGGACTGCCCACTCAGCTGGCTAATGGTTCGCTGGTGTATGCAACTGATGTTCGCGGCGCGCGTCGGTTGAAGATAGACGACAAGCTTGTGAGCGCTTCGACCCTTATTATCCGTTCATTTTGTGGCGTTTTAGAAGACGACAGCATGCTCTTTACTGCCTGGCGTGATGATCCAAAGCAATGGGATGTCTGGCGCCTTGGCCTGAATGGCACCGTGCAGCGCCTTACTTCTGGTGACGGAGTATTTAGCGCCGTGGCGAGCGGAAAAAGTTGCGTTATACATATGAGCGGCATGGCAGATGCAATTGAAACAACTGTGCATGTCCTCCAGGCCGGTGAACTGGTAGGGGTGGGGGAGATCAAAGACTTGGCTGCCAGTCCGTTGCTGCATCCTGCGCCAAAATTTTATCGCACCACTGTGCGTAATCTGGAAAGTGCACTCATTTTGCCCCAGAATATGACTCCGGGCGCCAAGCTCCCTGTGTTGCTTAGTCCGTATGGTGGGCCGGGTGCTCAGCAAGTAGTAATGACCAGTCGCGCCTACTTTGATGCGCAATGGTGGGCGAACCAAGGTTTTGCGGTAGTGATTACTGATAACCGAGGCACGCCCGGCCGGGGACCGCGCTGGGAAAAAGAGATTGCCCACGATCTTATTGGTCCGGTGCTCGAGGATCAAATTGCCGCTTTGCAAGCTTTGGCGGCGCAGCATGACTTTCTGGATTTGGGCCGCGTGGGCATTAAAGGTTGGTCATTTGGTGGCTACTTGGCTGCCTATGCAGCTGTTCGCTATCCAGAAGTCTTTCATGCGGCCGTAGCCGGGGCGCCGGTGACCGATTGGCGTTTGTATGACACGCATTATACCGAGCGCTATCTGGGTGATCCGAATGAGCATCCTCGGGTGTATGATAACTGTTCGCTTCTCTGTGAAGCTAAAAACCTACAACGCCCCCTTTTGTTAGTGCACGGCTTTGCTGACGACAATGTAGTGGTGGCCAATAGCTTGCAATTCTCTTCCGCTCTTTTGGAGGCAGGCCGATCGCACCAAGTCTTGCCTCTTTCTGGAGTGACGCACATGGCCAGCCAGGAAGTAGTGGCCGAGAATCTCGAGAAAATGCAGTTGGCGTTTTTTGCCCAGCACTTGCAAGCAAAAGAGTTGCCACCAAAAGTATAACGCGCGATAATATGCCCATTATCGGGGTGTAGCGCAGCTTGGTAGCGCGCAGCGTTCGGGACGCTGAGGTCGGAGGTTCGAATCCTCTCACCCCGACCAGCATTATTGCCAATTTCCCTATTTGATGGTATTATACCGCTGAAATGAACCAGTTATCCTTCAATTCCGAACAGCATCCGCAACGTCTTCCTTGTTCGGCCATGCCCGAAATAGAAGCTGGGGCAACGAGTATTGAAGTGACCGACTGGGATGACAATACTGCGTTCTGTGAAGTGCCATCAGCGGCCGTACTGCGGCTTGCTATGCCACGCATCTCCGCAAATCTTCCGCTTGAAGTGCAACAGTTTTTTAAAGAAAGTGCGGGCTTAGGACTTGTGGCCTGTCGGGTGATAAATACGCATGAAGACCTGGCGTCAGTTGAGCTGCCCAGTGAACCGCCCACCACTATCGTTGTCTCTATCGACCAACTTGCTCACCCGGTAAGTCAGTAGCTCTAACTTTTATTTGAGCGCAACTGCCGAACCATCTATGATGGGTCTATGTCACAACTCACCACGCCCGATACGGGCATTGACCAGCCAGGGATTTCTTATTTTGTGGCCCTCCAATTTAGCGAGGAAGTTGCGCGCAATTTGGTGCAGCAAGCCGAGGCAATAGCCAAAGCTGTGGGCGCGGGCGTGTATGTGTCGCCGCTGCCATCTCTGCATGTAAGTATTATGGATTTTATTGACCTCAAGATCGATCCTGAGGCGTTTGGATTTGTACACAAAGACGCCTTTTGGCAGGAACGCAGCCAGCAGTTTTTGGAAGCATTTTATGAAGTGGTTGCCACAATTGCGCCATTTACGATTACTTTTGACCAGATTGCGGTTTCACCTGCTGCCATTATTGTGAAAGGTCACGACCAAGGGCAAGTGCAAGGAATCAGGACGAAACTAATGGAACGAATTGGTGACAAACGTTTGCCTGGTACCAAACAGCCGCCAGATATAATTCACAGCACCATTGCCCGCTTTACCCAGCCTGTTCCGTTAGCAAAGGCTGTTGCGGCTGCAGCAGCGCCACAAATGCACCTGGTGCAGTCGGTGGAGGCTTTTTGTGTGTTTCGCCAGAGCAGGATGCATGTGTTGGAGGCGGAAAAAATCGCCGAAGTGACTCTAGTTTAGACTGTAGCTTCTGGTGGTTGGGCAAGTGACCAGTACTGCTCAAAGACATGGCGCATCATGGCCGCGTAGGCATGGTTGGTGATTTCCAGACCAACTTTTTCTTCGTTGCGCCAGTGGTAGATGGCGACGGTGTCATTATAGATAACCGTCTGTTGCTTGAGTAGGAGGATACTGCTGTCCATAAGCCTATAGCTGTAGCGAGCCAAAAAGTCTTGGTGCAGAGTAAAGGGGTAGTTGGTGCCGTCTTCATAATTGTGAATTTGGCGAATGTGGTAGCCAGCCTCAATAGTCATGGCGCGGTGTTTTTCAGCCCAGTTGCGGTTGGCAACTAAGTCGTCGATCTTTCCTTTGCCAAGGGTAAGCAGCTCTTTTTGCGCTTTAAGTTCATGCCACAGCATTTGCTTAAAACCTTCGACGCCTTCGTAAGTATGGACAATGAAGCTACTGCCCTCACCAGACTTAATTTTTTCTAGATCAGGAAGCAGCTGGGTGAGCGCGGCGCGCTGCTCCTTGAGTTTCTCCTCCTGGCTTACAAGTTCAACCTCTAAGGTGGCAGGGTCGGCCGCCACCAGGAAAGTACCTCGGTCGTCGGTGCGGCGTGAAATAAGGCTGCGTTTTTCGAGCTCGGCTGCCAAGCGGTAGACTTTGGTTCGATTAATGCCGGTGGCGTGAGCTAATTTTTGATGACTGTTCGGACTTCTAAGCAATTCGATGTAAAGCTTGGCCTCTTCATTTGACAGATTGAGAGATGAAAGTTTCTTTTCGATACTCGAACTATTGTTCAACATGGTGAACAGTTTAACATATTGCAGTATATTTTGCTACAGTTGGCGAATGGTACAAAAAGACGCTCACAAAAAAGGCGCGATTGCCTTGTTCGGCGCTGCCTTTACGTATGCTACTTTCGGGTTGCTGATTCATGAAATGGCCAAGATGTTTGGCGATGTGAGCCAGACGGCCGCACGTTTTCTGGTGGCAGCAATTATTATGCTTATTTATTGCCTAGTGAAGCGGCGGAGTCTTTACTTGCCAGTCGCAGCTCGCCTGCGCGCCTTGTCGCTTGGGCTGCTTTTTGCGACACTCATTGTTTTATTCACAATCGCGGTCACCACTACCACGCTTACTAATAGTGTGGCGCTTTTGTACGCGGGTAGCATTTTGTCCTCGCTGCTCGTGGGCAAATGTTTTTTTAAAGAAAAGACAACCTTCAGTAAGGTCGTCGCCATACTCCTGGTGGCTATTGGGCTGGCTATCTATGGCCAATCTTTGGCTGCCTTGAATATGGGCATGCTGGCCGCATTGGCTGCGGGCCTGCTTGAGGGGTTGGGCAATGGAGTGCGTAAGTCGCTGGGTAATTATGATCGGCAGGTTGTGTTGGTACATCAATTCGTGATTGGGCTGGTTGCATTAGCCGGGATGGTGGTGCTTACTCATGAACAAATACTTCGAGAAGTAAGCTTTTGGCCAATAGTTGCCACTCTGATCTTTGGGGTGCTGCAGATTTGCCTTGGCAATCTTCTTCTGTATGGCTTTAAGCATTTTAATGTTCATCTCGGCTCTATTATTCTGGCAACAGAATTGGTGTTTGCGACAGTATTTGGCTTCCTTTTTCTTCATGAAGTGCCCACGGCTCATGAGTGGATGGGCGGCATACTGATCTTTGGGGCTTCAATTATTGCTGCGTTGAATATTAGGGCACCATTTTTGCGCAAGTGGCGAGTGAAAGAGTCGGCGACAATAGAGTAGCCTTTATCATTTTGACCACCAACTATGGCTATATACATCCTGTAGTATTTTGTGCGATAAGGCAGCATCAACCGGACGCGGCTGGTAATAGTCCTCGATCTGATAGGGAACAAGTTTGAGCGAAGTGACGTTGGACCCTGCAAAGGTCATTTGCAAATAGGTGCCTTGCTTGGTTTCAGACGACCATTCTTGGTCAAAGATGAAGTTGCCCAGGCTGTAGGCAATGAATTTGTCTTTATACCACTCTACGCCTTGGACCCAATGGGGGTGGGTGCCAATAACCAGGTCAGCGCCGGCATCAATTGCGCGGTGGGCCACGGTGCGTTGATCGTTGTTGGCCGCATGGGTGTATTCTTGACCCCAATGGTAGTAGACAATGACCGTCTTGGCTTGCTTTTTGGCCTCGGCAATGTCCTGGGACATTTGGGCTAATTCACTTTCTTGCAGCACTCCCCAAGGTGCCATCTTAATCATGTTCTGTCCGGCAACGGTTGCGGTGGCGGGTTGACTTCCGGGGATGGAGGAGTAGCCAAGTAGGGCAATCTTGACGCTCTTTACTTCTTTGATAAGCGGTTTGCGGCTGGCTTCAATGTTGCGACCACCGCCAAAATAGCCCAATTTAAGGTTATCGTAAGTGTCCAATGTCTCTTTGAAGCCAGCTTCGCCGGCATTATAGCTGTGGTTATTGGCCACATTTACGGCGTCGATCCCCGCAGCACTGAGCCCGGCTGCAAAGGCAGGTGGAGCAATAAAGCTCATACCTTCTACGGGGTAGGAGGGGCGGGTGGCAAAGGAGTTTTCGGCATTTGCCAGCGTAAGGTCAGTGCTGCTGACAGATTGGCTAAAAAGGGCAAAGGGTTTGTTGGGGTCGTTGAATTTGCGCACTTTGCTGTAGACGGTGCGTCCAATGATGATATCGCCGAGGGTGGTGAGGCTCCACTCTGGAGTGTGCTGGGCGCTTTGCTGCGTCAGATAGGCAGCCAGCGCAGCGCTGGTCGAGGGCGGCAGTTTGGTGCTCGCCAGGTACAGGAAGGGTGCGTCATGTTTTTGAATGATTGTTTCGCCTTCAAGCTTTGCGGGGGTGCCTTGTGCGCGAGTGATTGGCCAACTTTTTTGATTATTCGACTGGCTAAGACTGAGGGTGATGGCCGCGTGGGCCACATTTTTTGTGAGTGTAACGGTAACACCTTTGGTTTTAAGAAATTGAGTGATTTCTTTTTGAAAGCCACTGGCTTCATCGCCCTCGAGCCAAAGCGAGAGCGTGCGTGCGCCGGGTGAGACATCAGTGTTTTTTCTCTGTGGCGAAAACTGCCACCAGCCTAGGAACACGCCACTACTCAAGAGAAGTGCGACCAAGCCAAATAAAAGAGGTTTTCGACTTGGTCGTCGGGCAGTGACTTTCATAAACATATCATGCGCTTTCAGTCCTGCAAGATCAACTCCACTCGCCCTTGAGCGCAGAAGTTGTTACAATATATCTATGCTTGTAGCCAGCTTTTTATCTTGGTGGTATGGTGCCGGCTGGCGCTGGAATGCGTCGAGGGTAGGACATCGGCTGAATCGGACGAGCGAATTCTTTTCGCTTACGTTGTTAGTGAAGACGCTTTTTTCGCCCTATCGTCAGATTAGTGCTGGCGCAGTCCGGGGAAATATTACGATTCAGTGGCGCGCCTTTTTGGACCGCACAGTATCCCGATTTGTGGGCTTTTTTGTGCGCTTCATTCTACTCATTGTCGGAACGGTAAGTCTGGCAGTGCTCGCTGTCTTGTGGATGAGTTGGTTGCTTTTGTGGCCACTTATGCCAGTGATGCCCGTGCTGGCCGTGATTTTTATGGTGATCGGAGTAGGGGCATGAATCCACTTAACTTTAACTATGCAAGTACGCGGGCAGCCAAAGCGCGTCTGAGCGTCTCGCTGGAATCGGCAAGTGTGCAGCTGGGCTTGAAGCTGGCTGCCACGCTTTGTTTTGTGGCTGCCTTGGGTTTGAGCCTGGGCTTGGGTCTGACAATTGCCTGGCTGCTTCTGATCCCGGGCGCTGCGGCATTTATGTTGCTGGCCTGGTATTTTGGCGAGCTTAAAGAATTGCCGCGTGGCAAGGGCCTGGCACTTGATGATGTGCTTGAGCCAGCTATTCTGGGACGCCTTCGCGGCCAACCTTCACCGCAAGCTATTGCCCAAATCGTTTCTCATTTAGTGGGTGGCCGTTTTTACGCGGCTCGATACGTGATTGATCTTAAGGGCCTGACCGACTACGTGAGTGCCCAACCAGCTGATGCTGGTGTGGTCTGGGCCCGGGCGCTAGAGATTACCAACCAGTACCAATTGCCAGTGGTTAATAGTTTGAGTGTGATGGCTGCTTTGCTACTGACCATGCCAAAGTCAGACGAGTATTTGGCTTCACTACACCTGGACAGTCAAGATATTATAACCGGCGTGGGCTGGCATGCGCATCTGAGGAGCGTGGCAAAGGCGCATACTGAACGCCCCTTGTACGGTGGGCTGGCGCGTGACTGGGCATTTGGTTTTACGCCAACCCTTGAGCGTTTTGGCTACAATCTTACCTCCCAAGTTCAAGCTGGTTTGCTGGCGCGCAATATTGAAGGCCACCAAGCCGTGATTGATCAAACATTGCAAGTATTGAGCCAGAGCGGACGGCACAATGCAGTGCTGGTTGGTGGCGTGGGGGCTGGAAAAAGTACAATTGTCAAAAGCTTGGCCCAACGCCTGATTGATCCACATCCCAATGAACCGCCAGAGCTGCGCTATAACCAGGTCATTGCCCTCGACCCCGGCGCGCTGATTGCCAAGGCTGGTGGACGTGGCGAACTGGAAGGTCTGGTGACGAGCTTGTTTGTGGAAGCCCTTACGGCCAAGAATATTATTTTGTTTTTGGATGACGCGCAATTGTTCCTGGAAGATGGCACGGGGTCGGTGAACCTGGCCAATGTCCTGCTGCCTGTGCTCGAGGGCGGGGGACTACGCATTATCTTGTCTATGGACGAGCAACGTTGGATGCAGTTGGGCCAAGCCAATCCAGGCCTCCAACAGTTACTGAATCGGGTGCCAGTAGCGCCTTTGGACCGTGAGTCAACCATGCGGGTCATGGAAGACCAGCTGGTACTTATTGAGCACGAATCAAACGTGACGTGCTTATACCAGGCACTTCGTGAAGCCTACACACTGAGCGAACGCTATCTGGCTGACCAAGTAATGCCGGGCCGAGCACTCAAATTACTGGAATCGGCGTCTCGGTACCATGAACAGGGTTTTGTGACTGCTCGGTCAGTGCAAATGGCGGTTGAGCAAACCTATGGTATTAAGGTAGGGACAGCCGACAACGCTCAGGAACGCGACACGCTGTTGAACCTTGAGCAACTTATCCATAAGCGCATGATCAACCAGGTCCGCGCCGTTAAAGTAGTGAGCGACGCACTGCGCCGGGCCCGTGCTGGAGTGCGTAATCAGGAGCGGCCAATTGGCACATTCCTATTCTTAGGCCCCACCGGAGTGGGAAAAACAGAGCTGGCCAAGTCCCTGGCTTCGGTCTACTTTAATGGTGAAGACCATTTGATCCGCATTGACCTTAACGAATATGTCCGTTCCGAAGACCTGATTCGCCTGATTGCCACTGGGGCACAAGACCAGCATAGTCTTGCCGCGCGGATCGCTCGCCAACCCTTTAGCGTCGTGTTGCTAGACGAAATCGAAAAAGCCCATCCCGATGTATTAAGTGCCTTGCTACAGCTACTTGATGAAGGCATTATGCGTGATGCTAGCAACCGCGAAGTATCATTCCGTGATGCAATCGTGATTGCCACCAGTAACGCTGGTGCGCAGGAAATTCGGGCGCATATTGATAAGGGCGAAGAAGTAGAGCAGTTTGAACAGCCACTTATTGATGAGCTGATCAATAGTAATGTCTTCCGTCCGGAATTCTTGAACCGCTTTGACGAAATTGTTGTCTTCCGCCCCTTAAAACAAGTAGAATTACTCCAGGTAGTGGATATTATTATGGCCAGCATTAACAAAACGCTTGCTTCCCAAAAAGTGAGCGTGGCGCTGACCGATGCGGCCAAACAAATTTTGGTCCAACAGGGATATGATCCCCGCCTAGGCGCTCGTCCTTTGCGGCGCGTGGTGCAGCGAACGGTTGAGAATATCATGGCTCAAAAGATGCTGGCCGGCCAACTTACTCCTGGAAATCAGGTTATGCTGGACGTCGCCGACCTACAAGCTGCTAGCCCGGATACTCCACCTCCCCAAACAACACAACAACCACCTGAACAGAAAGAGGAATCATGAAAGAAACAGCTAAACTCCACATCGAAAAATATTTAGGAGAATTCGTCTATGGCGGTATTGATGGCTCTGTAACGACCTTTGCGGTGGTGGCCGGTGCGGCTGGCGCTGGTTTTGCCAGCAAGGTGATTATCATCTTGGGCGTTGCCAACCTCGTGGCCGATGGATTTTCCATGGGCGCCAGTTCCTATCTTGCCGACAAGTCCGAGCGCGACCTTGCCAGCCACAAAGAAGAAGATCGCAAAGCCAGTAAAGATCCCATTCGTGTTGGTTTGGCGACCTTTATGGCATTTGTAGTAGTCGGTGCGGTGCCGCTGATTGTGTACGTGGTGCAATATCTTGCTCATAAGGAGTGGAATAGCGCCTTTGCTCTGTCTTCATTGCTGACTGGCTTGGCTTTTGTGGGCATTGGCGTGCTGAAGGGGAAGATGACTCACACCAGTCGCTTTAAAGCTGCTTTAGAAACACTTGCGCTGGGCGTGGTGGCCGCCTTGCTGGCCTATGGCTTCGGTGACTTGCTCGAGAAGGTCATTACAAACTAGCCAAAACCGTGGTATAATAACCACGGTTACGCGGGTGTGGTATAACGGCTATTATTCCAGTTTTCCAAACTGGCGACGAGAGTTCGACTCTCTCCACCCGCACCACAGACGCTCCGCTGGAGCGTTTTCGCGTTTTCTGCGATACTATAAGTGGTTCCATATGCCCCGGTAGCTCAGTCGGATAGAGCAGGAGACTTCTAAGCTCAAGGTCGGGGGTTCGATTCCCTCCCGGGGTACCAAATGAGTAGTCCAAAGCACTTCATGCGAAGTGCTTTTTTCTTTGTCTTTGGAATGTATGTGTTTCTGGCGTAATCTTTACATCATTGATTTTATTTTATAACTCCACGTATGGAGGTATAATCGGACACTTAAGTAATTTTTAGGATTGTATGAAAAGTATTGCGATTATTGGTGGCGGCTTTAGTGGTGAATCCATGGCCGCCAATCTTATCTCTCGGGCCCGAAAAGCAAAAATGCCATTGCGGATTCATCTTTTTGATCCTCAGCGCATTGCCGGTGGGGCAGTGTTCTCCACGTCGCTGCCCGATATTTATCGGCTCAATCACGAGAGCGGCAACATGGGGGTGGTGAATCCCTATGACACTGCAGCTGATAAGGACGACTTCTTTAACTGGCTGCAGCAAAATCTGGAGACCCAAGTTGGTCACGGTGGCAGTGCCACAATTACACAAAGATATGCGCAATTTGACCTGACGAACAAGGGCGCCTATTTGCCACGCTCGTTGTATGGGCTTTACTTGGAGCGGCGCTTTCAAGAGATGTTAGCACTTTCCAAAACCGGCGAAGCCGAGCTGATGCATATTTGCTCAACAGTTACCTCTGTGGAGCGTGGCACCAAAGGCTGGATTGTCTCATCTGACGATGGGACCGCTAGTTACGATGCAGTAGTGCTGAGCACTGGCTATTATTACGGCCGTGATACACATGGCTACCGCTTGTTAAAGTCCCAATTTCCTGATACCTATCTGCACAATAAAAATATTCTGCAAAGTAGTGATATTGCCATACTTGGTACCTCCTTGAGTGCAATTGAAGCTGCGCTGGCCTTGGCAGAAAAAGGGCACCGCCACGTAGTACTCTATAGCCGGGGTGGAAGACTGCCAAAAGTTCGAGCCCACTTTGAGCGCCGGGAACCGCCCTTCAGCGTAGAAAAGCTCCAGGCAATGTGCGACGAAGATGGCTACATCCCGGAGCAAGAACTTCGAGAGGCGCTTCACAAACTTTTCGACGATGCTTACGCGGGGACCAGCGATGGTTTATACCAGGCCGAAGGTATTAATTGGGAAACAGTGCTCCAGAATCGTGAGCCAGTGGCGCAGTTGCAAGAAGACATTGCTCGGGCCAAGAGCGGCAGGGAATTACGCTGGCGCTCAGCCTTAATTAGTCTGTATACCCTTCAGATTCCAATGTGGGACCGGCTCTCAGTCGCTGACAAAAAACAGCTTTTAGGGAAATATTCACCTCTCTTTTTAACCTACCTGGCACCCATGCCATTGCCCCAGGCCGAGCTTTTGCAAAAGTATTTGGCCAAAGGGGTGATTGAAGTCCGTGCTGGCATGCGTGATTTTTCGCAAGATGGTGCGCAGTTTGTCGTGCAATGTACTGACGGTACTGTCGAGCGTTACCCCTATCTGATTGATGCCCGGGGTCCTTCAAAGGACGTAACGCCCACACCATTGCTCCGCCATCTGTTGCAGGAGGGGATTTTAGCGCCACACCCTCTGGCTGGCATTGCGATTGAATCTTCCACTTACCAGGCGCGTAGTCCGCAAGGCACGGCACATCCGGGCCTATATGCCATAGGTCCCATGATCTATGGCGCACGGCCTTTGCAAACTTCGACAATCTTCTTTACCGAATTTGCCCGCACGGCCGCAGCCCATCTTTTTGCTTCAGGCATTTTGCAGTAAGTGCGTTACTGAGTGGCAAGAACTAGTCCGCGAAACAGCTTCTGCCACCCAGGCTCAACTGTAGATTCAAGCGATTCAGGATGGGACTGTACCCCAATTGCAAATTTTTGCCGCTCAATCTCAATCGCCTCTATTAATCCATCCTCGGACCACGCTGTGGGAATAATGCCTTTGCCAAGCTGGTGTAAGGCTTGATGATGGTGCGTGTTGGTGCCAATTGTGGTTAAGCCGAGGAGGGCATGGAGCTGCGTGTCTTCTTTAATGCGAAGTGCATGGGCAATATCTACCAGGCTTTGGCGTTTGGTAGAGCTGTTATGGTCACTCATCTCGGGTAAATCTGTGGGAATATCCTGATAAAGCGTGCCGCCCCGAGCGATGTTGAAAAGCTGCATACCGCGACAGATTCCTAGCGAAGGTTTGCGGTCTTCGAGTGCCCAGTGTATGAGCTTCATTTCAACCCGGTCCCTGAGTGGCGAAGTATCAATGGTTTCGACATAGGGCTGCTGGTTATACAGGGAAGGGTGGGGATCGTTGCCACCGGCAAAGAGAATGCCATCAGCAAGGTTGTAAAGTTGCCGAAGCACGGTTTCCTCTTCAACTAGGGGCACGAGGAAGGGGGTGCCGCCAGCGTTGATGATCGAAGTGATGTAGGTGTAGCTTTGGCCGTGGGTGAGAGGGGACCAGGGTTCGACCTGATTATGGATCTCTCCGCAAGTGATGGCGATAAGTGGTTTCATAGTGGCATGGTAACACGCTAGAATGAACTATAGAATGCGCCGTAACTACACACGAAGGAAACGCAAGATGATTACTCTTATGATTTTAGGCACTATAGGGGTGCTGGCGCTGTTCGTGGCCAGCCAGCTCCTATGGGTCGTTTTTAATGGCAAGCCAGTGCCACGGCCTGTGACGCCTCGTGAGGTGGTGCAAATTGGCCAGGGGACACCTTTGAAGTATGCAGTGCTGGGTGATAGCACGGCTGTAGCTCAAGGCGGGGACTATGCTCTTGGGTATGCGCAAGCCACGGCTGCCTACTTAGCCACCACACATCAGGTGGCCTGGCAGAATGCGGCGGTATCTGGTGCCACTATTGAAGACGTAGTGGACTCGCAGCTGCCGCAGGTGATTGCCAGCAGGCCCGATGTGGTCCTGATCGCCGTGGGCGCCAATGATGTGACCCATCTGACGCCCCTCAGAAAGGTGCGGAACTCTTTTGAGCGAGCCATAGGGGAGTTACGTGCGGCCAATCCTCAAGTGATCATTCTTCTTACTGGCGCACCCGACATGGGTAGCGTGCCGCGTTTTGGCCAGCCCTTGCGGTGGCTGGTAGGGGAGCGTACGAAGGTGCTGAATAAGAAAGTTCAGGCACTGGCAATCAAAAATAGGGTTATTTTTGCCCCAATTGCCAGCAAAACGGGCCCGATATTCCGGGCCCGTCCTGAGTTGTTTGCGGCTGATAAGTTTCATCCCACCACTGAAGGGTATCAGCTGTGGATTCCAGTGCTTACGGCCGCGCTCCAAGAAGGTGGGTTATAGGACTGGTTCGCGTTCAGCGCGTGCTTTGGTGAGGGTCTCGGCCCACCAGTCTAACTGACGAAGCTGTTCCTGGACACCACCGTGGAAGCGCTTACCAATGGTGGCTACATCTTCTTCAATCACTTCCCAAAGAGGGATGGTGGTCTGGCGCCGGGTAGAGACCATAGCCAATTGGATAATCACATTGCGGAAGTGCTCAATGGCGCGTACGCCACCATCGGTGCCATACCCAATGAAGGTGATTGGCTTGTAGGTGAGTTCATGAAAGAGGTGGTCAAACGCATCTTTGAGCGACGAGGGGTAACTGTAGTTGTATTCAGGGGTAATGACTACAAACCCATCGTACTGTTCGATCTCTTTGCTCCACGCTTTGGTGAAGTCATCTTCGTACGCGCGTTGGGCAGGAATGTTTGCAGCTTTAAAGCGGGGAATATCACGCTCTTTGAGGTCAATGAAAGTGAAGTCTAGCTTACCTTCATATTGTTCTGTTTCTGTTTTAAACCACTCCACAATTTTATCTGCATTACGGCTATCGCGCATACTGGCGATAATTACGGCAATTTTAGATTTCATAGCTTCCCCTTCGTTTGGTATAATAGTTACTATACTTAATATAGCAAGTAACTATACTTTGTAAAGTCATTTATGAAAGATTCAACCCAAAAACCTGGCTGTATAGAGAGTACACTCTGTATTATTGGCGATCAATGGACCGCTCTTATTCTGCGCGACCTCACTGTTGAGCCTCGGACGTTTAGCCAATTAGAGGCATCGCTTAAGTCAATTAGTCCGCGTACCCTGAGCCAGCGGCTCGAACATTTGGTAGGGCAGCAGATTATTGAAAAGCGCCTGTATTGTGAGCACCCGCCACGGTATAATTATGCGCTGAGCAACAAGGGCAATGAGCTCCAAGATGTGCTAGATAAGATGGCTGAATGGGGTGAAAAGTACAAGGTAGATGAACCTGTGTCTGATTCCTGAACGAGTCAGGATAAAAGTGCATTGCTTTGAATAAAAAATACTGCGCCGATTTGGCGCAGTATTTTTTAAGCTTGGGAATGAATCCCTATGCCTTTACCCACTTGATGCTATCAATGTAGGCAGTAATACCTGAGTTGCTGGTGACAATCACCTGCAAGCTCGCTTTGGCAACAGTAGCGGAGGTAGGTGTGTAGCTAAGGCTTACGTTCTTTACTCCGGCAGTTGTTTCGGCGTGAAGGTATTTACCACTCACCCATGTACCATTGGCGTCGTACTCGTCAACGTAGAAGGCGACTTCACCGCTGGTGACGGCTGCAATGTTCAGGTAAGCCTGAAGTGTGTAGTTGCCACCACTGACTACAGGAGTCTGAGGGCTGAAGAGGTGTACGTTCTTGGTAGCGTTCGCAGTCATTTTTACTGAGTGCTGTGCTTCATCACTTGCGCCCATGCCATTGGCATCAGCAGTGATTTCAGTCGCGGCGTCAGTAGTCCATGTGCCAAGACCAGTTGCGAACGATGTTTCTAATACGGTAGTAGTTGGCGTTGGTGTAGGAGTAGTAGGAGGCGTGGTTGGGTCAGTAGGAGTTGTTGGAGGAGTGGTAGTCGTGGTTCCAGGAGCAAGCCATTGCACGTTGTCCAGGTAGCCGCTGATGCCGCTGTTTCCTTGCACAATGAATTGGAGGCTGGCGTTCTTGACGTTAGCAGAGCTTGGAGTGTAGATGAAACTCACCTCTTCGCTACCAGCAGCGCGCTTGGCGTAGATGTATTGGCCGCTGATCCATGTACCATTGGCGTCGTACTCGTCAACATAGAAGGCAACTTCACCAGTTGTCAGGGTAAGAAGGTTCAAGAAAGCTTTGACAGTGTACTGAGTACCGCTGGTCACTGCTACCTTAGGGGCAAACAAGTGAGCGTTACCAGTTGCAGGAGCAGTGAACTTCACAGAGTTCTGGCTGCCAGTGGTGCTGCCGTGGTTGGCAGTGTCGGCCACAATTGCAGTAGCGTTGTCAGTGGTCCAGCCACCTGTGATGCCGCTGTCAAACTGACTGTTGGTCATGACATTGGTAGTCGTAGGAGTAGTAGGAGGCGTGGTTGGGTCAGTAGGTGTAGGGGTTGAGCCTGCAGCAACTGGGAACCATTTGACGTTGTCAATGTAGGCAGTAATACCTGAGTTAGCGGTGACGATAATCTGTGCAGCTGCTTTGGCAACGTTAGCCGAGGTAGCTTTGTAGATGTAAGAAATATCTTTCATCTCCGCGCTGTTCAAAGCTTGGGCGTATTTACCGCTGATCCAGTTACCATTGATGTCGTACTCGTCAATGTAGAGAGCGACTTCCCCACTTGTCAATGCAGTGATGTTGGCGTAGCCAGAGATCCAGTATTCCTTAGTAGCGTCAACGGTGACGGCAGGAGCAAAGATGTGGACATCGGTGGTGCTGCTTGTCATCTTGATGCTGTCAGTTGGGCTAGGAGTGTCACCGTGGTTACCAGTGTCGTTAGCAACGCTGTTAGGGGTGTCAGTTGTCCAGCCGTTGGTGCTGTTCACGGTTGTGGCAGGCAATTGGTTGTCAGTGCCTTTAAGGATGGCTTCTGAGACATTGACGTTCTTGACGTTCTGAGCCTGTACATATGCAGCGATCTGAGCAAGGTCAGAAGTCTTGTATTGGTAGTCTTCTTTTACGCTGCTTGCGTCGTCACGTACATCGTGGAATACCAAGATGAGCCAGGTGTTGTTTGCTTTGGCTTGGTCAATCCAACCTTTAACGGTTGCGACACTTGTACCGCCCTGTACCTGCTGTACTTGCAGAAGGTATGGGTTGTATGGGTAAGTGTTAAAACCAAGGTCGTGGAATGGACGGTGAGAAGTGTAATATTTGGCAATTGCAGCTTGGACCGCTGGGTTGTAGTCACCAAAAGGAGTGGCGAATGCAGTGGGGTTGAAGCCATGAGCTTGCAAGTTAGCCTTGCTCTGAGAAACTTCTTGCTCAAGTTGAGCAGCAGTAAGAGTGGTCATGAGCTGGTGAGTCTGGCTGTGGGAGCCGATTTCCCAATTGTACTGGTTTTGCAGCTGGGTCACTTGATCCCAAGTCATGTAGATGCCCGCACCGCTTGCTTCACAAGTGTTTGGCGCAGTAGTCATGCCGACACAACCAGGAATAATGTAGCCAGTACCCTTAAGGCCGTATTGTGCCAAAGTTGGCGCAGCCTTGGTAATGAAAGTCTGGAAGCCATCATCAAAGGTGAAGCTCACCTGACCGGTGGCGGTATTAGGGGTTACTGCAGCGTGAGCAGCAGGATTTGGGGCAAATGCGACTGCAGTGGCAGCCAATGTAATGAACCCAGCCGCACTTAACGTACGACGAAGCTTCTGTAGGGACACAATTCTCATAGCACAACTCCTTTGCATGTGCCCACCACAGCTATATTTCTTATATGGTTCGTATACTACAACAGTTTTGCTGTTATGTCCAGTATTTTATACCATAAGTATATTAAGAAATGGCTGAGAATTTTGGAGAAATATCTCGAGAGAAGAGACTATCTAAAGGCCTTTTCTCGCCTATTGTGCATGAGGTTACTGCGCGTTCTATCCATTTCCCTGCTAGAATGGGAAGTGGTTACCGTAGTATTCTTGTATTTCCTATGGTAAAATACCTGTTGTTTTATGGCGGGCGTAGCTCAGTTGGTTAGAGCGACGGGTTGTGGTCCCGTAGGTCGTGGGTTCGATCCCCATCGCTCGCCCCAAGTATTATTTAAAAGGCTTCTTCGGAAGTCTTTTTATTATGTCGATATGGTACCATCAATCTATGAATAAAGTTGACGTGCTTGCTCTCGGTACCTGTTATGTTGATACTAACCTTTCCGACTACCCTTTCTCGGAAAACGGCATTGCTGCCAATACTGAATTGGTTGGTGGAGCGTATAAAATTGAGGCCGGTGGTTCGGCTGTTAATTTTTGCAAGTTGTTAGGGAGTTTAGGTCTGCGGACGGCCTTTGTGGGCATAGCGGGTACTGATCCAAATGGCGATTCTTTAGTAACCGCGCTTGAAGCATCGGGCATTGATCCATTCTTAGTAAGGGAAGAGGGATTGCTGACAAACATTAGCTTCAATATGACGAGTCCTTCTGGCAATCATATTATGCTGGTGGCTGGGACGGCCAATGAGGCCCTGAATCCACAGACAGCCCTTCCCAAGCTTGAAGAAGCGCTCGCCGAAGCTCGGCAGCTCTATTTGGGTGGTTGTTTTAAGTTAAAGAAACTCGCCCCAGCATTTGGGGATATCGCGGCCATGGCTGAGCGACACGGTGTGGCAATTATTGTTGACCATGGCCGAGTGCCCGAGGCCGCTGATGAAGCAATGCGCGACGCCGTAAAGGGTTTGGTTAAAAAGGCGGCTTACTATCTCCCAAGCCGTAAAGAATTTTGTCAGTTGTGGGGAGTGACGAACATTGAAGAGGGTTTGCGTTTGCTGGCTACTGAGGCACCTCAGTTGCGAGTGGTGGTCAAAGATGGGGCAGACGGTGCCCATTATTGGGATGGCGCGGCGGCACGGCGAGTGCCTGCGCCCAGAATCGAGAAGGTTGCTGTTGCAACTGGTGCCGGTGACAGCTTCAATGCTGGGCTGATGCATGCGCTGGCTCATGATTTTCCTTTTGAAGAGGCAGTTGCCTATGGCTGTGTCATTGCTGCGGCTAAAATTGCCGACAAACCTTTACCAGAATCGGCTGTCTAGGCGATGATTAATTCCCAAGAACTCCTCTTCTCCGTTGACGAACACAACCAGCCGATCACTCCCCAACCGCGCCAACTATCGCATGATACTGGAATTTGGCATCGCAATGCCCACGTGTGGATTTTTAATACGCAAAAAGAAATCTTGTGTCAGCAACGCTCACTTTTAAAGGATAGTAATCCCGGACTATGGGAACCGTTCTTTGGCGGGCACTTAGCGCCAGGGGAAAATTATCTGGATAAAGCCGTGATTGAAGTGGGCGAGGAGTTGAGATTGCCAGTAGAGGCTGACCAACTGCGGTTCTTCCAGGAGTATAAATATGTGCCAGGCACGGAGTTCCAGGGAATTTTTGGCCTGGAATGGAATGGTGAACCTGGTGAGCTCACGCTGGAAGCCGAAGAAGTGAATCAAGTGGTATGGAAGTCAATAGCCGAAGTGCGCCGGCATATCATTGAGCAGCAAGATCCGCAGTGGACTCAGCTTGGCTCGGAAGCGGCCATCTTAGAGTGGATTCAGAAGGGTGCGCCTGTGCATTCGGCCAGTGCTGGTGGCGTAGTGTTGAACGCGAAGCGGGAAGTGTTAGTGGTCAGTCAACGCGGCAACTCGTGGTCGTTGCCCAAGGGACATATTGAGCCAGGGGAGACGGCGCGCGCGGCGGCTCTGCGGGAAATCACCGAAGAGTCGGGTATTGCTGATCTGACATTTGTGAAAGAACTGGGAACTTATGAGCGCCCCAAGATTGGCCTTAATGGCCGCGATGATATTTCTGAGATAAAATCGATTACGCTCTTTCTGTACACTACTGCCCAAACCTTGCTTAAGCCAATTGACCGTGACAATCCCGAAGCTCGCTGGGTGCCCATAGCCAAAGTTGTAACCCTACTCACCCACCCTACGGATAAGGCGTTTTTTCAAAGTATTGCCGCTAAAATTTAGGCCGCGCGCAGTACACGCCGGATAGCCTCAACAGCTTTCTTGATCGGTTTTCCATTGCGGTCAAACAGCAAGCCATCACCAATGTGGCGTGCGCCCTTGTTGTTATGGTCAATCCACGAAGTAGAGCCATACCCTTCGGTAACACCCCAAGTGCTGTAGTGGATAACAGCTGGTTCTTCGAGAGCGACTTTAAGCACGCCCGCAAACTGGCCAGCTTGGTAAGCGGTGTCGCGCTCGCAGACATCAATTTCGGAAATACGCACCTTAAGGCCGCGTGTTTCAAGTGCCTTGATGTGTTGACGCAGTACTTCGGGGTCGATATCATCACGTCCCTGTTCATATACGTGCGCTTGGAAACCAATACCATGCAATGGCACGCCCTGGGCAAGTAAATCGTCCACTGTTTGGAGGAAGAAATCCCAGCGGTCACCGTCGCGCTCCAGGCCGTATTCGTTCATAAAGAGCTGGGCATTGGGGTCGGCTTTGTGCGCAGCCCGGAAGGCGATAGCTAAGTGGTTAGCGCCCATTCCCTTGTGCCACACATGGCGGCGCAGCTCCGCGCCTTCTCGATCGGCAGTGTCATCATATTCGGCCAGTGGTTCATTGACCACGTCCCAAGTTTTAATTCTTCCCTTGTAGCGACCGACTACTTTGGCAATATGCTCCTCAAGAATGCTCTGAAGCTCGCCTGGGTTTTGACGGGCGATTTTTTGCAGCCAGCGCGGCGGTGAGCTGCCAAAGTCGAGGGCGTGACCATGCACGTCAATGCCGCATTGCTCGGCCCGGGCAATAATAAGGTCGGCTCCCTCAAAGCTATATTTGTGGCGTTGGGGATGCACGAATTGGAATTTGAGTTCATTTTCAGTTGTCCACGCTCCAAAGTAGCCACTTTCGGCTAAGCGCCGGTACCCTTCACTATCGAGTGATTCGGCCAGGGGACCAGAGGAGATGGCCGCGCCAATCTTGAGGTTCAAGCCCTTCTTAGTGGCAATTTCTTGAAAGCCTTGCAGGTCTTTGGGCCAGGGGGCGAGTTCGTGCACATTTGCCAAGCGAACCTGCCCTTTGGCGCTCAGCGCCTCAAGTGCGGCACTACCGTGAGCATTCTCGCTGTCAGCGCCAAACCAGATGTTGCCATTAGTGAAGATGCCTTTTTCCGGTAGCCTAAACGTTTCTTCGCCATTGACGCTAACCACAATTCTCTCTTGTGAGCGCTCCATAGTAATGTGTGTCTTATCTGCATCCCCGATGGCGGCTTCGCCAGTCTTGGGAGTGTTGCTTTGGCCATCCCACTGATCGTAGTAGATGGTGCCGTCCTCGACAGTAAGCCGTACTGAGCCCTGTTCAAAGCGGTGTTCGTCATAAATTGCCGGTGGGCGGCCATAGAGTGTGACAGAGGCGGAACCAGAAATATCTTTAAGCGTTGCACTGACCGAAACATCGCTTTGAGGATCAAATTCAACATGCGAGGCAAGATTGATCGGAGTGTTTACTTGTGGCTCTGAGCCGTCTTGCTCCACAATCTCGCGGCCCAAGTGCGAGAAATGCAGCTCCCCTTCCTTGAGTGTTGCGCCTGGCATAGCCCAGGCTTCTTTACTCTGGGCGAGCAGATCTATCTCGGGGGTAAAAGGCTTTTCTTTGGCTTCGGCAGGGGCAGGAGTCCCTTCTTTGTGTTTCTCTGAGCCAAACATGCTACAACCAGCAGCGACTAGGGCAGCGCCAGCCACGAGCAAACTTACAAAGCCGCGACGCGAATGGGTCTCGTGGCCTTGCTCGTTTGTAGCTCGTATTGATTCAGGGTTTGCAGACATGATCCTCTATTCTACAACCATTGCTTCCTTTTGCAACATCTGTAAACATAAGAGTTTTAATGTAATCTTATTGACCAAAGCACAAATAAAGTAAGTAAGGTATTGCTTTTTATGCAAAAAAGTGCTATTATGCGGTTTGTACCATTTAATGAGGTGACGAGTATGTTTGGATACGGTGGCGGAACGCCAACTTCTCCAGTGACTCCAGTAGTGACGACTATTGTCGGCGGTGCTGGCATCACGATGCTGCCTAACACAGGCGCAAGCGTTATCTTTGTGGCACTTTCATACATTACCTTCAGTGTTGGTTTAGCAATTGCTGCTACCACTGTTGCTCGTATGCTTGCTGCAAAGCGTTTTAACGCTTAAATATCAAAATAAAAAAGGGGGTAGGCTTGTTCGGGGATGTAGCTTTGCTGCATGTCTAGACAGCCGCCCTCTTTTTTATTGGATAACAAGGACTCTACGGTATGAACAAGAAAAAGATCATTTGGCGATTAAAGATTGTAGCCCTTATGCTTTTAGCAGGAGGCTTACTCTCAAGTGGGCAACTTGTACAGATGTATCGGGATGCTCATACAGATCCTCGCGCCAGCATCATTACTCCCTCACCAACTACCCCTTATCAGAAGACTCCAGATGTCGAAAAGGTGAGCGGCAAGCCTATTACTATCCAACTTCCTGATCGTTCAATTGACCTGGAGGTGACTGATGGCAGCTTTAACCGCTGGACCCAGTCATGGACATTAAGTAACGATAAAGCTCATTTTGCAACCAACACGACTCCTGCAAACAACCAGGAAGGGCTGACATTTATTTATGGTCACAACACTGACAAAGTGTTTGGCGCCTTAAATAACATCCAGCCTGGTGACATTGCAATTGTCCGTACGGATACGGGTCACACCTTTACGTACAAATATCGCGACTCTAAAGAAGTTGCCCCTACAGATGTATCCCTCTTTAACTACCGTGGCGCTCCCGTGCTTGTGCTCCAGACTTGTTCTGGCGCATGGTCGGAAAAACGCCATCTATTAACTTTTGATTTGGTGGAGGTCAAATAATGTCACTTTCTCAATTTATTTTCTACGCGTTTATCGCGGTCAGCACTGTTAACTTATTGCACTTTGCCTTCTTCCTGGTTGGCGCCAATGTCTATGACATCCTTCAGATGAAAGAAAATGCGGCCAAGAGGAAGAACCCGGTTCGCCGTCGCTTCTTAAAAAATCCTTTAGTAACTGTGGCCATGTCGGCTCACAACGAAGAAAAGGTAATTGTCCGTTGTTTGGAATCAATCCGTCTGAACACTTACCAGCACGTGCAGGTATTGGTCGCCAACGATGCTTCCAAGGACAAGACTGCCAGTATCGTGGCAGCCTACATCAAGGACCACCCTGGTTTTGATATCTCCCTCTATACCACTCGTAAGAACATTGGTAAGGGCGCGCAATTAAACAAGTTGCTGCGGAATTATGCCAAAGGGCAGTATGTAATGACCCTTGATGCTGACTCTATTCTCGATAAGGATGCCATTGCCAACGCTCTGGCTCGGTTTGAAGAAGACCCCCGTATTATGGGCGTGGCTGCGAACGTGCGTATTCTTGATGAAGACACTCTTCTAGGATTACTGCAACGCTTGGAGCACATGGTTGGGTACCGTTCAAAGAAGGTTTATTCTTTGACCAACTCGGAAATTATCATTGGCGGCGTTGCCTCAACCTATCGCATGGATATCATGCGCAAGGTAGGCTTCTACGACACTGATAGCCAGACCGAAGACATTGGGCTAAGCATGAAGATTGCCGCTCTTGGTAACCGTGAACACCGCTTGATCTATGCTTCAGAAGTTGTGGCCAGCACCGAAGGTGTGGAAAGCTTTAAGGGCTTGATGAAGCAACGTTACCGCTGGAAATACGGCAACCTGCAGAACTTGGTGAAGCAGCGTAAGATGATCGGCAATACGAATGCTAAATATAGCCGAATGTTAACCATGTACCGCATGCCTATGGCCGTAATTGGCGAGATCATCCTGTTGCTTGAACCATTTATGCTTGCCTATGTGGGCTACCTGGTATGGCAGCTGCAGAACCCAGCCATGCTGGTTGGTGCCTATGTCACCATTACGCTCTACCTGCTGTTCATTGTTTGGCCAGATGAGCACGCCAGTGTGCGCGAACGTGTTCGCCTGAGCCTCTACTCCCCGATTGCTTACTTTGTGTTCTATCTTATGAACGTGGTCCAGTTTAGCGCCGTAGTGCGTTGTCTCTGGAATGGTCATAAGATTTGGAGCAACAAACAAGCAAGTTCGACTTGGGTGTCCCCAACTCGAATTGGACGTGAAGTGAAGTTGTCTGTCTAGCAGACACTGCGTCGCGCAAAACAGCCCCTCAGTGAGGGGCTGTTTTTATGTACAGCAGAATTTAGACGTCGCGCAACACTTCAATGCGAGCGCCAAGTTTGTTCAGGCGATTCGCTAGATCTTCGTAGCCTCGGTTAATGGAATAGACATTGCGCAATATCGAGGTGCCATCAGCGGCCAGCATGCCAATCAGCACGAGCACAGCGGGGCGGAGGGCTGGGGGACAAATAACTTCGGCCGGGCGCCAGTGGGTAGGGCCAGTCACGTAGGCGCGGTGAACATCAGCCAATTGCACATCAGCGTTGAGCTTGTTGAGTTCGGTGTAATAAATAGCCCGGTTCTCATAGCTCCAGTCATGCACTAGCGTGGTACCTTTGGCGCTGGCGGCTATGGGGACAAAATAGGGTAGGTTATCCATATTAACACCTGGGTGAGGCAGGGCATGGAGCTTGTCTTCGAGCGCGACAAGTTTGGGTGACTCGTGGCAGCTAATATCCACCAATTGGGTACGGCCGTTGCGGGCCTTGTATTCGTCGCTGACCGTGAAATTAAAGCCCATTTTCTTGAGTTTCAGAAGTTCAACTTCCAAGAAGTCAATCGGGGCTCGCTTAATCGTAATGGGCGAATGAGTGGTTGCGGCAATGCTTAGGAAGGTCATGGCTTCGATTGGGTCTTCACCCGGGAAGTATTCAACATCAACATTGATGTCTTTGACGCCTTCAACTTCTAGGGTGGTGGTGCCGATTCCCTTAATTTTCACACCTAGTTTTTCTAAAAAGAAGGCAACGTCCTGAACCATGTAGTTGGAGCTGGCTGATTTGATAATGGTCTTGCCAGGAATTCTTGCAGCGGCCATCAGGACATTTTCAACCGCTGTTTCGCCCATTTCATACATCACCACTTTGCCAGGAGTGCGGGGCTTGCTCTTGCAGTTATACCACCCAGTAGTGACGTCAACCTCAAGGCCGAGTTCCTCAAGGGCAAAAAGGTGGGGCCGCACGGTTCGTTCACCAAGTTTGCAACCGCCAGCAAAAGGAATTTTGAATTCACGGCGCAAATGCATCAGTGGACCCATAAACATGATGATCGTGCGCGTTTTGCGTCCTGCTTCGACATCCATATCTTCGAGACGAAGGCGGGCTGGGGGCTTAATCTCCAGATCATTTTTTTCGTTAAGCCAGCGTACCTTGACGCCAATGCTCAGGAGTACTTCAATAATGCGATTCACCTCTTCGATTCGAGGCATACGGCGCAGGGTGGTGGTGCCTTTGTTGAGTAGGGCGGCACAGAGCAGACCGACTGCGGCGTTTTTGGAAGATTTGACGGTAATTTCACCGCTGAGTTTATGGCCGCCTTCGATTTTGAAGTTCATGTTGCCAGGTTTATGTAAGGTGACGATTTCTTGATTGAGCACATCGCTAATGCGCGCCAACATTTCCATACTGAGATTCTGTCCCCCGTTTTCGATACGGTTTATGGCGCTTTGGCTGGTGCCTAGCTGGTCGGCAAGTTCTTTTTGGGTGAGTCCACGTTCATGGCGAATAGCGGCAATAAGATTGCCAATTTTTTGACGGTATTCATGCATAATGCTTAGTATATCATATGTGAGCTATCAGGTCTGTTTTGGAAGAAGTTGTGAAACACTCTGAAGACTCGTACAATAGAGCTATGTTGTAATACGTCGTTCACCCCCGAGAAATACTGTTAACTTGGAGAATTCATTATGAATGACGTACAAATTGCCGATCTTATTGCTGCCGAAACTGCCCGTCAACGGGACGGACTAGAGATGATCCCGAGCGAAAATCATACCTCCCCAGAGGTATTGGCTGCTTTGGGTTCACGCCTGACTGACAAATATTCCGAAGGCTACCCGGGCAAGCGCTACTACGGTGGCTGCGAGTTTGTGGATGCGGTTGAGAATCTAGCCCGCGACCGCGCCACAGCGCTGTTTGGGGTAAGTCACGCGAATGTGCAGGCCTATTCGGGTAGTCCGGCCAATCTGGCTGTCTATTATGCCCTGGTTGACCCTGGTGACACGGTGATGGGATTAGAACTTTACTTTGGTGGGCACATGACTCATGGCTTGAAGGTGAATTTTTCTGGCACTTTCTACCATTCCGTGCAATACCAAACAGGCACGAATGGCTACTTGGATTACGAAGCCTTGGCCGTGCAGGTTCAAAAAGAAAAGCCTAAGATGCTCGTTGTAGGGGCCACGGCCTACCCGCGCATTTTTGACTGGAAGAAATTGCGGGAGATCGCTGATCTCTGTGGTACCTTTCTACTCGCTGACATTTCGCATATTGCTGGCCTGGTAGTGGCCGGCGCACACCCCTCACCTGTTGGCTATGCTGATGTCATTACTACAACCACGCACAAGACTTTGCGCGGTCCACGGGGTGCTCTTATTCTGTGCAATGGATTGCCTTCTAATCCTTTAAAGCGCGTGGAGCGCACTCGCGAAAACCTGCCGACCCTCATTGACCGAGCGATTATTCCTGGACTTCAAGGTGGTCCGCATAATCATCAGACCGCTGCTATTGCGGTGGCTCTGCATGAAGCAGCCCAGCCATCCTTTAAGGTGTATGGCCAACAGGTGGTCAAGAATGCCAAGCATTTAGCCAACTTACTCGCCAACAAGGGGTATGAATTAGTCACAGGTGGGACTGATAACCATCTACTGCTGATTGATCTTTCTAGTAAAAAAGTCACTGGTGCCGAGGCCGAAACGGCTTTGGGGGCTGCCGGCATTACGGTGAACAAAAACACCGTGCCATTTGATCCACGCAAACCTTTTGACCCAAGCGGTATACGGCTCGGCACACCGGCTCTTACCACGCGTGGCATGAAAGAAGCTGAGATGGAACTGGTGGGTGAATGGATTGACCGCGCCATTCAGGCAACGGGTAATGAGGTCGCGTTGGCGACCATTAAAGCCGAGGTCGTTGCCTTCACTAAAAGCTTCCCGCTTCCGGGTGAGAACAAGCTCTGATATACGTATGGAGTAGTTTATACTAAAGGGGATATTCCTCATGTATAGAGAACTTATTTATGGCTCGCCGTAGTCCAGACCATGCACCCCCACCCACTCCAGACGCACCTGCGCTAGACGCTTCGGCTGACGAAATCTGGGCCTACTATGAAGCCGGTGGGCAGGATACGCCGATTGAACACCTTGAGAAGGTGGGTATTGATATCGGCAAGTCACTCCAGGAGCTGACCACGGCTCCAGGTGAATTGAACCCTGCAGTTATTGGGCTAATTGCCGTGCAATTGCAGCGCGAGACGGCAATTAGGGAAAATGCCAGAGACCCGAAAGTGCGTGAGAAGCTTATTGCCTCTTACCGAGCTGGCGCGATCGATTTTATTGCCAAAGTGGCTGGCTACGAAGATAACGAAACTGCCCTGGAGGCAACCCAGAAGGTGATTGATCGCCTCTTACTCGTGCCTACTCGGGGTGGGTATTCGGACGATAATCATAATCGCCATGTTGCCCTCGAAGCCGCAGCCGATACTGTAGGTCGCGATCAGTTAACGGCCGCGCATCTTGATGATCCTCTTGGTGGTGCAGACGGTAACATCAGGGACGCCTATAGGTCTTCTCTTGATATGTATGTGTGGTCCAAGGCGCATGTTGATGCCCCTGGCGGTGCCAACAAAAGTTTGCATAAACGTGAACTTGCCCAAAGAGAAGATGAGCTCAAGGCGGCAACGCAAGAAGTGGTGGATAACATTCTTATGGGTCCGGCTTTTAGAGATGTCGATAGGGCGGCGCTGGCTCTCTACTTCTTAAATCATGCCAGTCTGAGCATAGCCACCAAGGAGCGGGAGGAAATGCGTGGCCTGCGAAATCGCGGAAAAACAGGCTACAGTGGGCGACTGGTCCAGAAGGCCGAAGCCCATGCGGCTCGTTCCAAGTTTCAGCGTATTGCTCGCGGCATGGGTAAAGGGGCAATCGCTGGCGGGATCGTGTTTGCGACTGGGGTAACAGCGGGTGGCGCACTGGTCGCGGTGGTGCCAGCGGTTCGTCTTTGGCGTGGTATTGATGGCGTGTCCACGCATCTTGCCAAGCAATTCGGATCGTTCGACGCGCCAGTAATGATTAATACGCAATTGGATCTGGCTAGCCCTGACCTTGCAGAGACAGTGAAAGGAAGAATAGATAGCTCATTTGAGGTGGCGCGCAAGCGCACCGAAGCGGCCGAAAAGAGTTATCGCAAGGCCGTGGCCTTTAGCCTGGGCATTACCGCACTTGGCGCTGGTACTGGCGCACTGCTGCGCATGGCTGCTGACATGGATCTTGGGGTTGGCTTTCACAATCCCCTGCCCCACCATAGCCCTAGCGCCGCGCCTGAACGGCCTCGGCTGAGTGATGCAGGCGCCGATCCGACTGGTCCGGCAGATGCTGGCGCTGCTCCAAAGGCGCTTGGTTCGCCTCCTGGCCATACAGAACTGGGCACGATTGATATCCAGAAACAACTCCATGTCATGGGCCAAAAGCCAGAGTCGGCGGCTAACGTGGTGAAGCTCAACGAGGGCTGGTATAAGCAGATCGGCGATATTTTGCACAGCACGCCAGAATTACGCAAGTTAGATGTGGAATATAAAGATTACAAACATATCTTGCAGATTGCTGGTCCTGATTTAGAAAAGATGAAATTCCCTGATGGTTCCCCGGTAGCCTACCGTGTGGGCAATACTTGGGGCATTGGTAACACGACCGGGCATTTCCCTAAAGAGGCCACTGAAAGAATTATCGCAGCCACGGCTGAACATAAAGGCCTGCATACCTCTGGTGAAGGGGCAACGCACCTCAAGAATTTGGTCTTTGAATCCAAAGCCAGCATTGCGGGCGGCGGTGAAACCCTTCTGGGCCAGCTGAAGGATATGCAAGGGCCCTTGAGTGAACTAGGGGTGAAAATAACTGACCCTGAGGTGCAACAGACTGTGGGTAAAGTCTTGGAATCGCATGGCTACGCAACTCGTGGTCCGGGCGGTGAACTGATAATGCAGGCCCATAATGGCTCAACAGCCATCCCGCATGACGTGCTGGCCGAAGCAGTTAATGAGGTCTCCAAACAGCATGGCATTGACCTCTTCCAGCTGGAGGGCTTTATTGAGGCTCATAAATTAGAGTCATATGACAAACTGATGCGTTTTGTGGCCGAGAATCCAGTGGAGTATAAGAAGGGTGATGGTGTCATGCTCACTTTGCTGGATATTCCACATCTGGCCGAGGCGGGGATTGATCCCACTGACCCAGCGGTCTATAAGGCAATCGCGGCTGAAAACAAGGATATTATTGGCTCTCGGTATGGCGGCGAGTCAAATTTCTATTTTAAATCCAATGGGCGCTTAACCACTGAGCAACTGGCGCGTCTCTTTGAAGCATTTAACTTACGCAAAGACTACAACTTAGCAGCCTAAGTACAGTACAATAGTAAAAAAGAGGAGCTTCCATGAACAACGATCAGCAACAGTTAGTGCAAATCAATGACTCCTTCTTGGCCAGCTTGGGCCTGGGTGACCTCTCGGAAGAAGATAAGCAACTGCTTATTGCCAAAATGCAGGAAGAGCTCGAAGAACGAGTGGGCACTGAGCTTGCCAAAGATTTGTCTGACGAACAGCTTGATGAGTTCGGTGAGATAATCGAAGCTGGTGATCAAGAGGCAGCCACAGCTTGGCTGACCGAAAACTGCCCCAATTACCAGGCGGTAGTGATGGATACTCTAGAGAAGCTCAAGCATGAACTTACAGAAAATCGTGAAGCGCTGTTGCAGGGTGTGCACGACGAAGTGAAAGAGGATGATGAAGCTGCACCCACCCCTGTTGCGCAGTAGATTATAAGAGCTCGGGCTCTTGCTCCAGCGTGACGCCAAAAGCAGTCTGCACTTTGGTAATGACCTCTTCGCGAAATGCGGCTAAGTCTTGGTAGTTTTGCGCGCTTTCATTAATAAATACCAACGCATTTGCTTCGTAGACTTTCATGCCGTGATTGCGGTAGCCTTTGAGGCCAGTGTGCTCAATGAGCCAGCCAGCCGAAAGCTTCACGCGACCGTCAGGCATGTTCCAGTGGGGCATGGCAGTGTGCGCGGCACGGAGTTCATTAAATTGACTATTGGGAATAATCGGATTCTTAAAAAAGGAACCAGTGTTGGCCACAAGACGCGGGTCAGGCAACTTGCGGGCCCGGATTGCGGTGACGGCTTCACGGATCGCTCTTGGGGTAAAGCTGGTAACATGGTGCTCGTCCAGATAGTGCTGTAGCGATTCATAAAAAGGCGGCTCTGGATTTGCGTGGCGGAGGCGAAGCGTCAGACTGGTGATAATATAGCGCCGATCTTTAGGCGATTTAAAAATACTGCTACGGTAAGAAAACCCACAGGCCTGCTTGTCCAAGGTGACCTCGGAGCGCGTCTGAAGATCGTAGGCACTTAGCTCAACAAATGTGTCGGCAATTTCCTGACCATAGGCGCCCACGTTCTGCACCGGAGTTGCGCCGGCCGTACCCGGAATGGCGCTTAAGGCTTCAATGCCAGTGAATCCCATGGCAACTGACTTTTCGACCACAGCATCCCATTCTTCGCCGGCCCCAACTTTTAGAACGGCGATACCATCGCGCTGTTCAATTACCTCAAAGCCAGGGATGCGGTTAAGGATCACCAACCCCTCGTAGTCATGACTAAAGATGACATTGGAACCACCGCCCAGCACGAGCAGTGGGAGGCTATGTTGGGCGGCCCAGCTGACCGCTTCGGCCAATTCATCGGTGCTGTGTACTTCAATAAACTTTTTGGCCTGACCACCCAGGCGCATGGTAGAGTAGTCTTTTAAGGCAACATTTTCTCGGATTTGCATACACTTCAGTATATACTGTTTTGGGAGTTAGTGCGCGCCTGTAGCTCAGGGGATAGAGCGTTGGTTTCCGGAACCAAAGGTCGTAGGTTCGAATCCTACCAGGCGTACCAAATTATGATAAATAAAAGACGAGCAAATTGCGGCGTCTTTTTTCTTGTTATTCTTTACGCAATAGATATTCTTCGTAATCCTTGTCGCCATCCATCTGCTCCCGCAATGCTTCGCGAATAACTTTAGTGCGACTCTTGCCCTTCACAAACTGCGCCCAATCAAGATAGTTGCGCTCTGGCCCACGAAGTATCAAATGAAAGCGACTTTTTTCAGCGCTGTTCTCGTACTTGTTGATAAAAGATTGCATGATGCCGTGTAAATTATCGAGCGTGTATTCAGAAACTTCAAGGATATCTGAATCAATGCCGTGAATGAGCATCTGATTGAACTTATTGTGTTTTGGCCCTTGCCACAACACCAGTGTTGGTTTGGAAAAGCGCAGGGCGAGTGTGATTTGATGCCCAGTACTAAAGTTAGAAACTGTATCTTCCACAATGATAAGATCGGCAGTCCGAATTGCCTCAACGCAGCCTTTATAAATGGTTTTGATATCCAGTTCTGTTTCGCCACGCAGCATCTTTTGCTCAACCGGCGGGAGCCAATCCCGGGTGATGACATGACCATTTTCAACCAGGTAATTGCGGATGGCATAGTAGTTTTCCCGGTATTTCTGCAACTCGGCTGTGGAGCTTGTAAAGTAGACCTTCATTGGTGTAGCTTATACGAGGTGTTTTTAATGTGCAATATGTGCATATTATTTGAGTAAGTGAATTGCTATGCTACCAACAACAGATTAAGGAGGGGACTAAGATGAAGAACATCCAACTTGCAGGATGCATTATTAAAGATGGCCAAGGTAAGATTTTGCTTTTGCATCGCAATACCCCAAAACGTACCCAGTGGGAAATTCCCGGTGGCAAAATTGAAGAAAATGAAGACCCGTTTGTGGCGGCCGAGCGTGAGTTACTGGAAGAGCTGGGTATTAAGGTGAAGGTCGAGAAGGAGCTTGGCTCTAAAAGTTTTGTAGAAGATGACTATACCATGGAATATGTGTGGTTTAGTGCCGTGGTAAAGAGTGGTGTTCCTAAAGTTATGGAACCGCATGTGCATGACGATTTTCGCTTCTTTGATGTGGCAGCTTTGGAGGGGATGACTCATGAACTCTCCCCAAATACTCAGAACTTTTTGAAGGAGCTGCAGGCAGGGCGCATTGAATTCATGGTATCCTGAAGGTAACCTTAAGGACAATACTTGTATGCCTCAAAAACAACAACGCGGCTTTAGCCTCATCGAGATTATATTGGTTATTGCTGTTATCGCCGTGCTTATTGGGGTGGGTTGGTATGCGCTCAACCGTCGCCAGGAAAAGAAAGACGCAGCCAAAACGCCGCCAACCTCTGTTTTACCGCAAGTGGTGGACGCGCATAAAGATTGGAAAGATTTTGCCAATTCTAAGGTGCAAGTCTACTTTAGCCATCCTGCGGACTGGGTTGTGAAGGAAGCTATTTCTGATGTGCGCGGCGAGGGCCTGGAAGGCACTATCTCGGTCACAAGTCCCAAAGGTTTTGTAGTGCATGTTGATCCCAACTTTGGTGGCCGTGGTGGTGCGTGTCCAGCTGAACCTGGCGATACCCCGCACCACACTCGAAATTGTCCCACCGAAGAAGTGTTGGCTACAGAGAAGATTCCTTACCAATTGCAAAGAAGTACGGTGTTCCACGACAATGAAATGGCAATCTACTTAGTAACCGTGAAGTTTACCGAAGGGCGTGAAAGCACAGCGGCGCCAGCGGGACAGACGAACTACAAAATGTATTTAACCAACAACGATTACATTGTAAAAATGAAGGCTGAAATCGGTCTGTTCACTGGTTCGGGCGTGGTGGCGCTCAAAGATCGGAATGTAGATACTTCTGTGACTGGTGTTGATTTCACCTCGGAAACCGTGATGAAGAGTGACGATTGGAAAACAGCCCAAGATATTCTTCGCTCAGTGAGTATTCACTAAGACGATCTAAGCTTGCGGTGCGGCCTGATCGCGCATTTGAAACGGATCGTCTACCTCTAGGGTACCGACTCGGGTGTCGGAAAGGCCAGTCCATAAACGGTAGGTGTAGTCCTGTAGGTGCTCAAGATGGCCGGGGAAGACAATATCTTTGATAAGGGCAGTTTTGTGCGGGCCGTCTTCAAAACAAGTACGACTGGCAATGATATGTGGACAGATTTTGTGCACATGCTTACTAAATAAATCTTTCAAGCTGATCTTGTAGGTGCACGCCGCATAGTGGATATTGTGCTTCTTGTCTTCGAGCGCCACATGGCCGAGTAAGCCAACCCAGGGGCGACTTTCGTCATCCATCAGCATGTAGGCGTTATTCACGCCGACCCAATCCAGGGCGTCCTGGCAGCTGTCTAAAGTGGCTAGGACTGGAATGCGCAAGGTGTCGATGTCGGTGAGCTGGTCAAGAGTGTCAATGACATGCAAGGTGATACGCCCGCGTTTGTAGGCGTCGCCACGGGGGCGTTTGCACACCAGAAAGCGCTTGTCTGGCAGCTGCAGAATACGTACGTCCTTCATGCCGTGGACTACGGCAAAGGAGACACGTTCAAGGTCTTCCAGGGAGTCGCCTTTGTAATATTCGGTTTGGGGAATGATCTCACCATGGTGGTTGCGCAAGCGGACGCCACCGAGGACGACTTTTTGTTTGCCACCTTCTTCGATATAGAAAATGAGCGGGTCTTCAAGCATTTCAAATGGCTCAAGAGTGGGGTCAACTTTCCAGGTGTTGGTAGTGCGGCGCCGTGCAAAGTAAATGCCCGGGTGGTAGACGCTGGGCTGCAAGGCATTGCTTTGGCGGGATTCCACACGAATGGCCAGGATTTTATCATCGTCATCTTCGTAAAGCGCGGGGTTGTAAGCGTCGTGGTCACCAATTCCTTCTATATGGACAACTTTGCCCGGGGTTGCAGGACAGATGTGTCCATAGCGTTCCACCCAGACTTCATCGTGCCAGTGCCGGTAGTCGGTCATTGCGTCACCTTCCTTGCTTTACCGCCCGCTGCCTTAAAGGCGTGAAGCGCTAGCAAATACATGATTGTCGATTCTGCTCCCTTATTATGGCACACCCCTCGGGGGAGTGCATACAGACCATCGCCACAGGCATTGAGTGGCGAGATAAGGCTGGTCTGGTAGATGTTGTTGCCGTAGAACCAGCGAATCCAGTCAGTCGCCTTTGCGAGGTAGACTTGGTCCTTGAAGACATGGAAAGCTTCGACAAGCATGAGCACGGTGAAGCCAGGGTCAATGGGTTGTTGGCCGTAGATATCGCGCTCTACAGCTCCCAATTTTTGCCAGATACGGTTGCCAACTGGGGCGGGGATGACGCCGAGGCGACAGTAATCTTCGAGCGTGGCAATGGACTGTTCGATGATGCTCAGAAGTTTTGGTTCTTGAATGTTGAAAGCGCGGACGTATTTAAGAAGGGCAAGTGGTAATGCCGCGTTGGCATAGGTGAGCATTGGCTCGAACCAGCCGGTAGTTGCATCAAACCTATTGACGAGCTGGGTCACGAGGCGTTTTGCTGGGGCTTGCTGGCCAAGTGCGGCATAGGCCAGCAAAAGATAGGCCAGGGTGCGGGTGTAGCCTTTGGTAATGAGCGCGTTTGTGTCGGTGGCTGCGAGTATTTTGCGGGTTTGTTCAGTATGGAAGTCGGCGGCAATGGCCTCGGCCAGAGCCCAGATTGCTAAGGCGTGGGCATCGTCTGAACTGCCGCTGTCGAGTGGTTTGCGGTCGCCATCGTAAAAGCCCACAAAACCATGGGCTGTTTGGGAGTGCTCGAGGTAGTCAAGGCATACTTTTGCGCGAGCTTCATCGTTGTAGCGCAGAAACACAATTAAACCTCGAGCAGCATCATCCAGGGCATAGCCCATTTCGCGGTGAATTTGGTCGCCTTTGGTATGCTGCCAAATACCAAAATCATCGGTTAGCCAGTGCATATGAGCTAAGATATGGGTCATGCCCCGGCCTCGGAAAGGACCACTCTAAAAAGATCAAGATAATTCAGACCCACATTTGGCCAGGTCATTTGTCGTCCTTTTTCGTAGGCACGTTTGCGAATCTCCATGGTTTTTTTGGGGTCATTTAGGCAAGATAAAATGGCCTTTGCAATGGCACTGCTACTGTTTGGTTTGACAATGATACCAGCCCCTTTCTCCAGGACTTCCCTGGCGTAGTGGTAGGGTGTTGAAATGCAGACCTTACCCGCACCTAAAGCATAGGCGAGTGTGCCGGAGGCGGCTTGCTGGATGTTTGGGTAGGCGGTAATAAAGAAATCGGTGGCTTTGTAGTAGCGTACAAAATCTTCGTCACTTAAGTAGCGATTTACAAATCGAACGTTTTTGGCAACATTGAGGCGCTTTGCTCGCTGACGAAGTGAATCGCGGTATTTTTCACCCTCGTTGCGAAGGATATGGGGGTGGGTTTGGCCAGCAATATACAGCTTAGTTTCTGGGTGAGCGGCTATGATAGCTGGCATGGCGTCGATAATAAGCTCTAAGCCTTTACCTGGGCCAATAAGTCCGGCCGAAAGGATCATAGGATCGGCCGAGATGCGAAGGCGCTTTCTGTGCAGTTGCGTTTGATTGAAAGTAAAATCAGGCACGCCATGATAGATCGTCGTGGCTTTCTCTGGTGGACAGCCGTAAACCTGAATAAGCGCTTGGCGAGAACTCTCGGTCATGCCAATGACTGCGGCTGAGCGCTCAATGATCCGCCGCATAATATAGGCTTTGTGCTCGTCTGGCTCGGGTAGGATGGTGTGGAAGTTAGTAACGAGCGGCTTATTAATGCTGTCTAACAGAGGGAGGAGATAGTCGCCGTCAACACCACCGAATAAGCCAAACTCATGCTGCAAGCACACGATATCGGCAGATGATTGGTTGATGTAGTGAGCGGCTGCCGAATAATCATGGGCATTGTGCTGTTTGATGCGGAACTTTACTTCCCAAGGGTAGTCGTAAGAGAAATCATCTAGGGGGGCGATTATCTCCGCTGGCACGAGTGGGCTCAGGCTGTTGATCGCGGTTGTAAGATGCTTGGTGAACGTCGCAATGCCACATTTACGCGGAATGTAGGACGAAATGCACATCAGGCGAACTGGCTCACGTTTCTTTGCCAGCGCACCTGCGATATCATGACCACTACTCATAACTTAAGCGCTCTCATGGACGTTCTCCCGTCACAGTGATAGTTATTATATACGAAGTCCGGCTTTTTATGTAGTGAATGTGTCGGCAAGTAATATTTACAGCGTAAACAGGGGTCATGAAAAAATATATTATGTACTCTTTTCGTAAGAGACTATACTTGGCTCATCTTAAGATAATCTTAAAGGATATACAGTTATGGCTCATAAAAAATTCCTTCGGTTCTGGTCTGGCGTTGCTGCTTTCGCGCTTCTTCTCACTACCCTCCTCACTCCTTTGGCCGCAATGGCGGTACCGCTCACAATTAGTCAAGATGGACCGAACATTGCTGTGGACTCGGCTTTTTCCGTAGGAACAGGCGAGTGGCGCGTAAAAACAACGGCCATGGCTTTGCCGAACTCCAATGGCATGACGCCAAATGTCTCTCTAGTATTCGCCTATAGTGATCCTCAGAACTATTCTTATGCCAACTTTGCGACTGCCGCCGGCAATGGCCTTAGCGGGTTGTACAAAGTGACGAATGGAGTGCGCAGTACAATCAGCACCTATGCAACGGGAATCAGCGCCAATCAGTCGTATGAGATTGAAGCGCGCCATAAGGACGGTGCAATGCGCATCTATCTTGGAAATACGCTCCTTTACAAAGCAACGAATGTAACTGTGGCTGGCACTAAATTGGGTGTGGCCACGGTGAATGGCAATGCAACATTTAGTAGTACCATTCATAATTTGGGCACGGTAAACACCACATTGAATTTGTCGCTGGTTGGCGGTGAGCCATTACCAGCAGCCACGCCACCAACAGTCCAACTGACCACGCCTGCGCCAAATGCGACAGTAAGTGGGTCGCAAACAGTCAGTGCGACTGCGGCTGACGCGCAAGGGGTGAGTGCGGTGCAGTTTCAATTGGATGGCAATAACTTGGGCGCGGCCGACGCGAGCGCGCCGTACGCAGTGAGCTGGGATACAACAGCAGCGCCGAATGGGTCGCATACCTTGACCGCTATTGCCACGAATGTGGCGAGTCTGGTGACTGCCTCGACTGGCGTGGTCGTGATGGTGAATAATACGGCTACCCCTCCACCAGCAGCCACCAATAGCTTTACGGTGAGTGATGGGGAAACCAATGCTGGTATTGACCTCTCACATGCCACTACTGCGGCCAGTGAGTGGCGTTTTTCCTCCACGGTTACTACTGGGGCAAACAGCACCACACCAGCCAATTTCTCAATGGTATTTGGTTATGTTGATCCACAGAACTACTATTACGCGAATTTTGCCACTACTGTAGGGAGCGGTTTGAGCGGTATCTATAAGGTCACGAATGGCACGGCTTCGAGAATTGTGAACTACAGTACTTTTATAAATGCCAATGCCACCACTGATATCGAGGTGCGCTTTAAAGATGGTGATGCCCGGCTTTATTTGAATGGCGTCTACCTTGCCAAAGCTTCGGGGCTGACCAACCTGGGGAGTCGCGTTGGTGTGGCTGCACTTCATGGGACAGCTACTTTTTCTGGGACAACCGTTCAACTGGGTGCAACTAGTTCTGCGGCAAGCCTGACACCAACCACTATTATTACCAACCCGGAAAATCTTTACTTGTGTCTCCCAAGCCCTTCAAGTCCCGTGCCCACCCCGAGCAACGGTCGGCAAGTGGCAGTGAGCACTTCAGCCCAGTTAAAAGCAGCTGTGCTTGATGCGCAACCTGGGGATGTAATCACCATGGCTGATGGCACTTACTCTGACACTATGCTCGTTGGCAATTATACTGGCTCTTTTGCGCTGACGGCCGATGGTACCGCAAGCAATCCAATCACTCTGACAGGCTCGCGCAATGCCATCATTGATGGCAACGGCCCAAGCGGACGATATGGCCTGTACCTCAAAGATGCCCAATATTGGAACCTTACTGGCTTTACCGTAGCGAACGCCGCTAAAGGGATTGTGCTGGATGGCAGTAATCATGTCTTTATGGATAACCTACAGGTAACTCATGTGGGCGATGAAGCTATTCATTTCCGGGCATTTTCTTCGGACAATGTAGTGAAGGGGAGTGAGATTTCTTATACCGGAGAATCATCACCACAATTTGGCGAAGGTGTGTATATTGGGAGCGCGAGTGGTGCCAACTGGGGTGTGTACAGCGGCGGCCTGCCAGATACTTCGGATCGCAATGTGATTGTTGGCAACGCATTTACCCACTTTACGGCCGAAGGGATTGATGTAAAGGAAGGTTCTTCCAAGAACTATATTGCTGGCAATACTTTTGAAGGTAGTGCCATTAGCGGTCAGAATAGTGCCGATTCTTGGGTAGATGTGAAAGGTAATTGTAACTTTTTAGAAAACAATACGGGCAACAACACCTTGCTTGATGGGTTCCAAGTGCACAACGCTATTGGGACATGGGGCGCGAATAATCTCTTTCGCAATAATACTGCCAACGTCAACGCGCCGGGCTATGGAATAAGTATTAATTACAATGCACTCAACCTAGGTAATTTGGTGGAGTGTAATAACATTGTGACCAATGCGACCGCAGGTGCGTGGAATGTGCCGTGCGTGGAACATCCTCTATAGAATTAGCCTGAATACACTGGTTTACCGCTGTCGCTTTGGCTTGTGGTGAGTTGGGCATACAAAGTGTTTGTCAGGCTGTAAATCGAATGCTACCATTAAAATCTTACCAATTTTAGAGGAGGGTTTCGTGAAGATAATTGGCCATCGGGGTGCGCGCGGTCATGCGCCTGAAAACACACTTCTTTCTTTACAAACTGCCATGGTGCTAGGGGCAGACATGGTTGAATTCGATGTATATGCGTTGCCGTCAGGCGAATTAGTGCTCATGCACGATCATCGGGTTGACCGAACTACGAGCGGTCAGGGGCGTACTATGCATCAGAAATTCTCCCAACTCCGAAGTCTGGATGCCGGGGATGGTGAAAAAGTACCGACGCTGCAAGAAGCATTGGATTTGGTGAAGGGCAAAATTGGGGTGAATATCGAGCTCAAGGGCCGTTTTACAGCCCACCTGGTGGCAAAGACTATTGAAGCTGCATTGCAGCAGCCCTGGTGGACGCCCAAGCACTTCCTGATCTCTTCATTTGACCATCATGAATTGCAGGACTTTCGGTCATTTGCACCAGAGATCCCGATTGCTGTACTTGAACACACTATCCCCCTGACCTATGCGGCATCAGCGCAAATCCAGGGTGCTATGGCCGTGAACCCGAATCATGAATTTCTGACCCGGGAATATGTAGAGGACGCCCATTCACGAGGCCTAAAGGTGTTTGCTTATACAGTGAATGAACCTGATGATATTGAAGATATGGTGCGTTTAGGCGTCGATGGAGTAATTACTGACTATCCTGACCGGGCCCGGGCGGTGCTTGCGATGCGCTGTAGTTCTCGCGCAAGAATGGAAAAAAGCACCAAAGTGCTGTACGAGAGTAGCTGGATGGGAGGGGGCGACAAAGCGAATAGGTAAAAAAATGAGCCACACAAGGTGGCTCATTTTCGTACTGCTGGGTTGCGCTATTACTGGCGCTTGCCAAGGGCGTAGGCAGCTGCGTAGGTTGCGGCTGAGAGTACGGCACCAGTCGCGATGACTGCACCAAGGCTCAAACCGGTTTCTGGCAACTTAGCCTGGACAATAGGAGTCTGTACTTTTACTTCAGGAGCTGGTGTTGGAGGAGTCTGTGCTTCTGTAGGAGGAACAACAGGGGGCTTCTCTTCAACTGGCTTAGTAGGAGTACAAGTGTCCTTGATCTTAGGGTAGATCTTCCCAGTAATGTACTGGTCGCCGTGGCCCTTAGCGGTCACAGTCACAATCTCGGGGGCGTAGTACAGGTCAACTTGGATGTTCTTACAGTTTTCAGGCAGTTCAGCTGAAAGCGTAGAAGTACCAGTAGTGTTAGCCTTGAGTACAGCCTTTGTGCTTGCGAACATTTGCTGTGGGCTTGCAGTTGGGTTGTCGGTAAAAGGCTTACCGTCATAGTTAGCAGGCATTACGTAAGTAGAGAAATAGACAGTAGTGTCTTCACAAAGAAGCTTATTGTCAATTGTCTTTACGCTCACCTTGTTGGCACTCACCCAGGTTACTGAGAGATTGCTTCGTTTGTTACCGTCTACACACGTAGGAGTGTGGTCGCCGGTCGCATAAGCGCTAGGGGCATTAAATGCAGTTGCTGCAAAGATTGCACCAAGAGCGCTAAATACTAAAGTTTTTACAAATTTACTCATATCACCTCACTGATTTAAGTATTTGTCGTATAATACACTAAATTTAGACTTAAGTCAAGAATATGGTAAAGAAAGTATAAGCTTTATAGCCACCCACCCCTGTTGAGGGAAGTGAAAGAAAATACGCCTCCAGAGGTAGAGAAGTAGACGCGCATCTGTTATAATGCACGCAGTATGCGCCCGTAGCTCAGCGGATTAGAGTACTTGGCTTCGAACCAAGTGGTCGCAGGTTCGAATCCTGCCGGGCGTACCATTTTCCTGAAATTATAGATAAAAAGATGCTGCAAGTCTGCGCATCTTTTTTGTTATGATTACTCTATGACGACCCATAAAACCGCCCAAGAACTCAACAATGAACTACATAAGGCAGCGAGGCAAGTTGAGGTCGGTGCTTTATATGCACATTATAAAGATGCAGATATGGTGTATGAGGTGACTGGACTGGCAATCTGGGAAGCTACGAATGAGATCTGCGTGATCTATCAGGCGCAGTATGGAAATCATTTTACCTTTGCTAGAGCGCTGGCAGTATGGCAAGAAGAGGTTGAGTGGCGTGGCCAAAAAGTGCCGCGCTTTATCAAAATCTAACGAATTTAGCAGGTGCCTCCCCGTGAGAGTGACACTACCTTCACTTGAGCTTTCTGCTGCTTATAGACTATAGTAGTAACCATAAGCGCGTGGGAAAAAGTGAAAACAAAAGTCTATCGAATAGTGGTGGTTGTGGTCGCACTGGTCAGCCTGTGCGCCATGACGCTGTGGCCCAATCCCAAAGCCCAGGCTTTGGGTAACGGGGACGGACTGGTGATGTACGGCGAGGGCTCGGTGCAGACACCTCGGTATCGTACTTGGACAAATGCAACGAACACTTTGGGTTCAGAGGCGAGTTTGCCCACGGCGGGCGATGTTATTCACTATGTACAGATGGCCACTGCGCCTAATCGTCAAGAAGTTATTGCGGCAGTGAGTCAAGGTAATATTACCAATCAGCTGCGTGTCTATCACTACAACGGAAACAGTTGGACCGCTGATTGGCAGGTGAGTACAGGTTTTAGCTCAAGTGCTCCTCGCTTTGATGCGGTGTATGATCAGGCCACGGGCAAGGGCTTTGTAGTTTACTCTAAAGATGTTGGCACCACCAACGAATTGGCGTACCGAACATGGGATGGCACGGCATGGTCAGGGGAGGTTACTTATGATGCGGTTCGCACCAGTGGCACTATTGCCTATGTAAAAGCGCTTGCGCGACCAGGCAGTGATGAGATCGCGGTTATTTGGGCTGATGACATCAATATGGATATGTCGGCTAATTATTTTGATATGTCGAGTGGGACATGGTCGGGTGAACCAGCTGCGGCGCTTTCTACTAATGTGGCACGCAATGGGACAGGCGCAAGTCTTAACAGTAACTTTGCGGACTTGGCTTTTGAAAATGTGTCGGGTGATTTACAAGTTTGCTGGGGTGATGAAGGGGTTGCCGACCTCATATGCAGCACCCGCACCGCAGGCACTGGCGGCTCATGGGGTTCGCCAACGACAATTACCAGCTTTACGATTGACCCAGTAGATATGACCATGGCTTCGGAGCCTGGCACGGATTATATTGCCTACAATAATGCCCGGGAAAATGGTACACCGGGCGCTGAAGCGGCCATCTGGGACGGATCGGCGTGGGGTAATATTAATAACTATGACAATTCGCTTAACTCGGTGGGTACTTCGACCTCGAATGTCTCGGTGGGCTGGTTGGTGAATGGCGGCCAATCGCGGGTAGTGGCGACCTATGACGATAGCCTCGCCAGTGGCGTTGACTGGCTGTCTTTTAACAAGAACACAAGCTCCTGGTCTACTCAAACAGACTTTACTACCGCACCAGCCAATAGTAACTTTAATGACCTGGCGCACGTCATGCGCCAAAATCCTTTTAATAATGCTGAATTAATGTTTCTGCTGCGCGATAGCAACCAGGACTTATTTACCAAAAAGATCACCTTTGACGGGACCACTATTACCTGGTCATCTGTTGAACCGAGCGCGACCTCGCCAGAAACGAGCCTTTCTGATAGGAACAACTCCTATGCCTGGTCTATAGATTTTGCGTATTACGGACTTAATAATAACGGCGTGATTGATCCAACTGGTGCGGATCAGGGAACTTATTTTGATGGATCGGCACCAGCCTATGTGTTTACGACTGATCAAGTGGGCTATGCGTTTTATCGCGATCGAGGTGGTCAATGTGTGTATACCAAATCAACCGATGGCGGGGTGACTTGGGGAGGTACCCCGGTGACAATTGCCCCAAGTGCCTGTTTCCACGCGGCCGTATGGTATGATCGCTGGACTCCCGGGGATACCACGGGCAATTATATCCATATAGTGACGGTTGATGGCACGGTTGATGATCTGAAATACAACCGTCTGGATGTTTCTTCAGACACTTTGCTCTCTGGGGGTACGCCAACGGCAATTACCTCAACCCCTGGACCGGTGTTGACTAATGACTTTATTAGTCACGATAATTATCCAGCGATTTCTAAAGCCACGAATGGGACGATTTACGCTGGCGTACACGATAGTGATGCGGTGGGGCAGCAAAGTTATGTCATTGCGTGTAGTGCGAGTTGTGACACGGCTAGTAACTGGTCAAATACCAGTGCAGTTATGGACGAAGGTACGGTGACTCAGGCTAAAAACTATGGTTTGCTGCTAGAGCCACTTGCTGGCGGCAATATGATGATGATCGTGTCGGATGCGACTAATAGTGATGTACTTTCTAAGGTGTATAACAGCGGTACTACCACTTGGGCGGGGAGCTGGACCACGATTGACTCAAATGCCGGGTTTAGCAGTGTTTATGCCGGGATTGGCATTTCGGCAGTGGCTGACAAAAAAACGAATGATATATATTTAGCATATACTGCTCAGGCAGCGAGCCTGGGCACTGATGATGACTTTCGAACAGCTACTTACAATGGCTCTAGCTGGTCGGCAAAGACAGATATCCTGACCAACGACTCCAAGGGGCTGATTTCGCCCCAGCTTGCCCTCAACGAGAATAATGGCGACATCTATGCCATGTATATTGCCCGTACGACACCTGCGACAGCCACCACGGCCAATGTGTACTGGAAGAAAACCACTGATGGCATGACGACGTGGGGTTCTGAGCAGGGTCCCTTAAATACCCGATCTAACGATTTGTGGGGCCTGCGGGCAAATGTAATGTCGAACGAACGTATTTATGCGGTGTGGAGTGATGCGGTGGCCATTGATCAGGAGCCGCGTTTGGTGCAGGGCAGCACGGTGGCCGATCTGACCGTTCCTACTTATGCGCAATCTGGGTTCCGCTTCTTCGCGAATGCGAATTCGACAAACGTGGGCAGTGCGCTGGCTGCCCAGAATACAGCGGCGACCGCCAGTACCGGTGGGGCATTTCGGCTGCGAATGTTACTGCACGCTAATGGTGATGGGGCGCGGGCCGGTTTGGAAGATTTCAAACTCCAATATGCAGGCAAGGGCGCGGGCACCTGTGCAGCACCAAGCGGCACGCCTTCAAGTTATACGGATGTCACGGCCGCGACTACTATTGCGTATAACAATAATGCAACACCAACAGATGCATCGGCCCTCACCACAAACGCCAATGACCCCACGCATAGTAGCGATACTATCCAAGCGCAGACTTACGAGGAACTGAATGATTTTACCAACTCTATTACCAAAATTGGCGGCAACGAAGATGGACTTTGGGACTTTGCCCTTATTGATAATGGTGCGCCAGTCACTACTGCGTATTGCTTTCGGGTGGTCAAAAGCAGTGGCACGGCGCTGACTACCTATTCGCAATACCCCCAGATCACCAGTGGTTCGGGGAATATAGCTCCAGACTCACCTACTTCTCTTGCGCAAACCAAAACTGACACCACTAACTTGACAACTGGAAGCTGGACCAATCAGAGCTCGGTCAGATTTACCGCTTCGGCAAGTGATACAGATGCAAGTGATACTTTGCAACTCTGTGTTGAAAAGAAGCCTTTAGGCACCGCTTTTGATAGTGATGCCGCAGCTGAGACTTGTGGATCTGGCGTGGCGTACAGCGGCAGTCCGGTAAGTACGGAAGTGACCATTGGAAGTCATACCGAGGACCAATATCATTGGCAGGCAAGGGTGAAGGACGCGGCTGGCAGCTACTCGTCGTGGGTGAGTTACGGCAGCAATCTGGAATCAGTTCAGGATTATGGGGTAGATACCTCAGTGCCAACTGGCGGCACTATTTATGATGGGACAAGTGCGGGCGTTGATGCAGCTTTTAATGATAATTCGCTTTCGAGCCTTTCGGCTAACTGGGCGGGATTTAATGCTAATATTTCTGGCCTGAACAGATATGAGTATTCAATCGGTACTTCGCCGTTAGCCACTGACATTAAGGGCTGGACGAGTGTGAGCACAAGTACCTCAGTGACGGCTACGGCGCTGACCTTACAGACCTCCCGGGCGTACTATGTCAATGTGTCGGCAATTGATAACGCCGGCAATGCCACCATTGTCACAAGTGACGGGCAACTGGTGCTTCCTAGCTTGAGCTTTGGCATTTCTTCAAATGCGCTGACATTTAGCAACCTTAATGCAGCCAATTCCTACACAGATAGCAAGACCACCACGCTGACCACTTCAACCAATGCCTATGGTGGCTATATGGTCCGTGCTTTTGCAACCGATTACTTGCGGGCAGGGGCGCTTTCTACCATCCCGGACTTTAGTGGCGGCAGCTACGCAGCACCAGATAGTTGGCAAAGTGGGGATGTGGGTTTTGGCTTTACCTCAAGTGATACAAGCGTGCAAGGAGCGAACATTTTCCAAGCTGGCACTTGTCCAGGAGGCTCAGCTTTGGCTGCACCGGGCTGCTTTGCACCATTTTCGCAAACCGCGCCGGGTACTATTGTTGCTGACCATACCGCAAATGTGAGTGGCACGCCACTGACTAACCAGCAGTTTACCTTGACCTACCGGGTGACTACCGATGCCGCGCAAGCTGCAGCGAATAATTATGCGACAACTGTGGTCTATTCGGTGACCCCTGTGTATTAATCCTATGGCCAAGCGATATCTTATTCTTGGCCTGGGAGTTAGCATAGTGCTGGCTTGTATGTCTGCGACCGCTGCGCGGGCTGAATCCCCAATTGACCTTACGGTGAGTCCAGCCATTTTAGAATGGATTGCTGCGCCAGGGCAGAGTCAGAGCAAAGAGATTGCGGTGACTAATCAGACGGAAAAGCCCCAGCCAGTTCGGGCGGTCGTGCAGAAATTCGCTCCCCGCGAAGCAGTGCCCAAAGAGTCAGCTGATTTATTTAATGCCACTGAATGGCTGGCAATCAAAGACCCAGATTTTATTTTAAAACCCAAAGAAACGCGAGTGGTGACCGTGACTGCCACCCTCCCAAAAGAAGCATCGCCTGGCGGCCATTATGCGACGATCTATTTTCTACAGCTTCGTCCGAGCGGCGAAAGCGCACCGCACACCACCGTGGCTGGTCGGGTGGGGACATTGGCTTTTATTAGTGTGAAGGGCGCAATTAAAAAGGAGATGAAATCTCTGGGTCAGCTTCTGGTAACTCGCCAGAGCGGGGGTTACGTGTTTAGCACGACACTCAAAAATACAGGCAATACTCATTTGCTCCCGACGGTAAGCTTGACTATTTTTGACTGGCGCCATCACCAAGTAGCCAAAGTAGCAGCCGTGCCGGGTTTGCTGCTTCCCCATACCGAACGGGAATACGAAGTGCGCTGGGTGCCGAGTATCGCGGGCAAATATACGGTTGAGCCTTCGGTTACCTACGGCAATGGCCAACAAGTTGCCCTGCATTCGCTGCGGCTTTGGCAAGTGCCGTGGCGTTTTATACTCCCCATGGTGCTGTCTGCTCTTTTTGGTTGGTTTGGCGTGTATCGGATTTGGCCAAGATGGCGTCGAGCCTGGATCACGTTGTGGAAAAAATAACATTGTGTCGATTGCATCAACACTCCAAAATGGTTATACTTAAACGAATAGTCTAAATGGAGCAACAATATGAGCATGCAGCAGCGATGGAATGAGATTCTTTCTCGAAGCACCACTGTTTTTATTGCCATTATAGTTGCGTTCGCACTCTCCTTACTTCCTTTCCTGCCAGCCCATGCCGCACTTTCCACTACATCATTGGGTCTGAGTGATTCACGCCCCAGCCAAACAGGTGTGTATACGTTTACCACAAGTGGGGTAAGCACAGCGACCATTGGTTGTATTGAACTTGATCTTGGAACTGCTTCTGACGGCACCGGATCGATTAGTGGTTTAGACACCAGTGCTTCCACATTTTCTTCGCAAACAATTACCTCGACTGGCACCTGGACGGTGAGCAATACACAAAGTGCTTCCCATAAGCTGCGCTTAGTTAATGGCACCCCAACGGCTGGTTCGGCCACGGCCGCTCGTACCGCAGCGTGGGGTGTGGTAGTGAACGGTAACACTGCTGATACTGCGTACTTTGGTAAATTTACCACTTACACCGATAACACCTGTGCCACACCTGTTGATACTTCGACGGTTGAATTTATCTACACTACTGGCCAGTCGGTATCTCTGACCGTTGATCCTTCACTAACCTTTGCGGTAGCTGGCACTGCCAGCGCAACAGCCTGCAATGGGGCCACGAGCAACGTGACTACTACGGCAAGCACCATTCCTTTTGGCACAGTCACCAGCAGCACGAACAAAATTGGGGTCCAGAACCTGACGGTCACGACGAACGCGGGCAATGGCTATACTGTGCACACTCGCTATACGGCTAAGCCCACCTCTGGATCAAACGATATTGATGATCATGGCAGCCCCAACAGTGCGCCTACGGCATTCTCGGCCGCTGGCACCGAGGCTTTTGGCTACACAACTAATGATGCTACGCTTGGTACTGGTACGGCTAACCGCTTTACCTCAACCCCCAATGTGTGGGCCGCATTTACAACCAGCAATACAGAAGTGGCTTATAGTAACGTGGCAGCTTCTAGCCAGACCACTTGCGTGGGCCAGCAGGTTGGCATTGCAGGAACGACCCCGGCAGGAAGCTACACAACAACTGTTGTCTATACCGCCACTCCTGTATACTAGAGACAAGAGTTAGTATCGAATAGAGAAAGAGAAGCGTGAAGCAGGCCCTCAGAGAATTTGTCCGGCAATCCAAGTATCTCCTCGCGATAGGCACACTACTATGTGCGTCAATGGCTAGCTTGCTTCCTGCGCTGACGGCAAGCGCCCAAGCTGAGGCTACGGGTATTGCCATTACGCCACCACTTTTTGAGCTTTCGGCCAACCCAGGCGATACAATCCAACATAGTATCCGCGTTGATAATTTTACTTCAGCCACTTTGCCGCTAGTGATTGATCGCAAGGATTTTGTGCCACTTGGCGAAGAAGGTCAAGCTACTTTGTCGGAAAAGCCCACGAATTACTCGCTTTCCACTTGGATCAAGCCAGAAACCAGTAGTCTAGAGATCGCCGCCAAGGGTTCAAAAACTGTGACCTTTAAGATTGAGGTACCGGCGAACGCTGAGCCAGGCGGTCACTTTGGCTCAATTGTCTTTCGTACCACCCCGCAGCCAGATGGCGCAAATACCATTGTGAGCCAAGAAATTGGCGCGCTTGTGTTGCTCAAGATTGCGGGCAATGCCAAAGAAAAGGCCAGTATTGCCAGTTTCAGCGCTACTAAAAACCTTTGGCAACATGGGCCGATTGATTTTGAAACTCGCTTTAAAAACGAAGGCAATGTGCAAGCTCGCCCGACTGGCACCATTACCATTACTAATATTTTTGGCAAAAAAGTTGGGTCGGTCAGTGTGGCCTCGCGCACAGTGCTGCCTGAATCAGTGCGCAAAATGCGTGGCAGTTGGCAGGGTTCTTCGTGGCCAGGATGGTATACAGCCACGGCATCAGTGAATTATGGCAGCAAAAACCAAATCCTTACCAGCTCCACTAAATTTATTATTTTTCCTTACAAAGTTATTGTGCCTCTCTTGATTGTTGTAGTTGTCCTAGGAGTACTCATTTTCCGAGCACGCAAACGGCTAGGCCGTTCGCTGCGGATTCTTTTCGGAAAAGAATAGATGAGCCTGACAGGACGCTGGCAAAAGGTGGCGCAGTTTGTAGGCGTACTTCTGCTGACACTGACAACTCCCATGCAGGTTCTGGCCCAGAGTACTGATGTCACTATTGGGGTAGGGGACACTTCGATCCATGTGACTGGCACAACCTCGCCTAACGCCTTGGTGACAATCATGGATAATGGCGCGGTTATTGGGAGCGCCACTGCGAATAGTTCCGGTGCTTTTTTGCAACATTTGACTGATCAAGCACCAGGTATACGTTCCTTGGAATTTTTTGCCCAAGATGCGGCTGGTCATTTTACCGATACTATAAGCATTACACTTAATGTCGTGGAGCATGCCCAAACAAATTTGGAAGTATTTTTGCCCCCTGTAGTGCGTCTGGCGCAAACTGAAGTAGTGGCTGGTGAAAATGTCACCGTACTTGGCTCAACCGCACCCGGCGCGACCCTAGTGGTGGCCGTTGATGACATTTACGCCACGGCTACTGCTGATAGCGCAGGTAATTGGACTTATACATTTACGACAACCGGTTTTGCACCAGGGCAGCATTCTGTATCAGCCGTGGCGGCCACGAGTGGCGGCTCGCAAAGTTATCCTAGCCAGCGGCGTAGTTTTGTCGTGCAGGCTGCGCCGGTGACTGCCCCTCCCGCAACGCCCACTCCCACGCCTGCCCCGGGTCCAATTGTGCCTTTGCCACAATCACCACGTATTATTTCGCCCACACCCGGGCAGATAATAGTTGGCGATAGTGTTGAAGTTGTGGGCACGGCCGAGCCGGGTTCGCAGGTTGAAGTATGGAACCGGAACGCTGCGGCAGGCTCTGTATTTGCGGATAAAGACGGCAATTGGCGTTTGCGCATTAGCTTAGATGAAGCGGCTAATAGCTTGAAAGCGCGCGCCTGCCGCAACGGCGTGTGCAGCGAGTTCTCGGCCTCAACACAATTCTTTAGAGAGCGGGCTATGGGGGGCGGGCCAATGGTTTGGTTAGAGTCGTATCGGCTGCGCACAGTGGCGGGCGATACCATGCCGCTAAAAGCAACGATAAGAGGTGGAGAGCATCCCTATAAAGTAGTGGTGACTTGGGGAGATGGCACTCAAGATCATATCGAGACTGCCAATTTGGAGTTACAGCCGAGCCATGCGTATCAAAAGGCCGGGAATTACAGTGGTAAGATTACCGTCACTGACGCCCAGGAACGTTCAGCAGTTGCCTATTTCTCGGTTGAAGTATTACCACGAGCCGACGCAAGCTGGGGCGCGCCTCAAATTATTATTGGTGGTTCATTGCTTCTGATAGCTTTCTTCTGTGGCCAGTGGGCGCAGAAATATTGGCGAAAACACCCACGGCATCGTGGAGTAAAGGGTAAGCATTGACATTTTAGCCTAATACTGCTATCATGAATGCATCTAAGGTTTCTCTTTAGAAGAATTGCGCCGATTTCCCTCTGGAAATTAGCAACCACTTGCAACAAGTAGTTGTGTTCTTTGCGCATGTATTTGCTATTAAAAAAGGATTTTTTATGTACCAAAAAAACAACAAAATGCAGGCCCAGGCTATGCGCGCTCAACGCCGCACCCAGGACGACGCGTTACGCGCTACTCGAGCCTACGGCACGGCACAGGAAAATAAACTGCGTCCTGCTGGCCTGATAAATAACAGTGCGAACAAGCTGAAAATTACGTTCCTAGGCGGTTTGGCTGACGTGGGTGAGAAAAACATGGCCGTTTTTGAATATGGCGATGATGCACTTGTGCTTGACTGCGGCCATAACTTGGGCGTAGATTTGCCAGGGATTAATTATGAAATCTGCGACACCACCTACTTAGAAAGTATTGCCCATAAACTCAAGGCCTATGTGGTGACTCATGGTCACCTGGACCATATTGGTGGCCTACGCCATATTGTGCCTAAGTTTCCTGCGCCTATCTATGGCTCGCGCTATACCATTGGGGTAGTTGAAAAGCTTTTTAATGATGAAGTTGCCATGGGCGGCAGTACATTTGTACCTGACCTTGTGGGCGTGGGTATTGATGACCATCAGGTATATCACTTTGGGCAGCTTGGTGCCGAATTTATTCGGGTCACTCATGCCATTCCTGACCCTGCGGCGATCTGCATTAGCTCGCCTGTGGGGCAGGTGATTGCTACCGGTGACTTCCGGCTTGACCCCGAGCCACTGGATAAGTTGCCAAGTGACACCACTCGCTTGCGCGAATTGGGTGACCAAGGTGTGCTCGCACTTCTTAGTGATAGCAGTTATGCTGATGAGCCTGGGCGAACGCCTACTGAGCATACGCTGCAAAAGAGTTTTTCGGAATTGATTGAGCGGATTGAAGGTCGGATATTTGTGGCCGTGTTCTCAAGCAATATCAACCGAACGCAGATGATCATCAATGCGGCCGTGGCTGCGGGGCGCAAAGTAGCCCTGGATGGCCGGAGCATGCTGGTGTATGCCGAGATTGCGGTTCGCCAAGGCATTCTCAAGGTGCCCAAGGGGACGATTATTCCCATGTCGCAAGCAGCTGGCGTGCCTACATCGCAGCTTTTGGTCATGTGCACCGGTGGCCAAGGTGAACCTAATGCGGCATTGTCACGTATGAGTGAAGGTGCGCACAAGTATGTGAATTTAAAAAAGGGTGACACTGTCTTAATTAGTTCGTCACCAATTCCTGGGAATGAGATTCGCTACGATCAGTTGGGCAATCTGCTGACGCAAAAGGGAGTTACTCTCTTTCGGCATCCCACGCATGAGCTGGATGGCTGTGGTCCGCTCCATGTTTCTGGACACGCTCGGCGCGACGAGCATCGCGAGATGCTTGATCTGGTGCGCCCCAAGTATTTTATTCCTGTTCATGGCGGCACGTTGCGCCGGAAGTATCATGCCCAAATCGGCGTGGAGCAGGGGATGAGCAAAGCAGATATCTTTTTGCCCGAAAACGGCGATTGCCTGTACTTTAGTTCTGCTGGGGTTGAGCTTGGTGGTCAAGTGCCTCACGGGAGCCGACTCATTGACCAGTCTGGGCGAGTTGTTGAAGGCATTGTGGTGCGGGACCGTGTGACGCTTGGCCAGAATGGCATTCTTACCGTCATGGTTAGTCTGAGCAAACGTAGCGGTCAATTGGTGTCCAGCCCGGACATTATAAGTCGTGGATTTATCTCGCTACGCGACAATGAAGTATTGATGAGCGAGTTGCGCCGTGAAATTGTACAGTCGCTAGGACGCAAACGCGACCATGCCCAAAACGAGACGCTTCGGGCCACGCTCAGAGAAGAAATTACCGCCTTCCTCTTTGCACGAACCGGCGTGACGCCACTAGTTATTGTTGTCGTTAATAAGATTGCTGGTGCGACTCACCCAGCACGTACCACACCAGCAGTTGCATCAACGGTGACGCGCTGACCAGGTCGAAGCACTTGGGTGGCGTTGCCCGTAGCCACAATGCAGGGCTTGCCTAGTTCTCTGGCCACAATGGCGGCATGCGAAAGTATGCCGCCTTGGTCGGTGACAATTGCGGCGGCTTTTTGCATGAGCGGCACGTAATCTGGTGAAGTCACGCTACAGACAAGCACCGAGCCTTGGGCAAATTCGATATCCTGTACTTCTGTGGGCGACACAATAACTACTGGACCAGTGCCAACCCCTGTACTGGCGGATTGGCCCTTCACCACATAATTATCGTTATTGGTTGCCGTAGCCGTGGCAACGGCTGTTGCCATATCCGAATAGAGTTGTCCTAGGTAGGGGCTGTAGTCGATGAACCAGGTGCCGACCGAGGGGGAGTTGGTTGTTTCAAAATAGCCTTCCAAATAGTCATGCGCGAAGGTAGCGTCCAACGTCTTGCTTAATTGCGTTTGGCGTGCGGTATCTGGAATGTGAAGGTAGGCAACTATTTCTTTTAAATAGTTGATTGCTTTGGGATTGGCCGGATTACTTTGCCAGTCAGTAAAGTTGAATTCAAAAACAGTCGGAGTCTGCCCCTCATCGTGAAACCCTTGGGTAAGTTGGTGGTGGCCGCCAAAGATAATCTCGCCATGAATGCCGTGTTGGTTTACCACGAATATAGTGGCCCAGCCTTTATCAGCGGCGTGCGGCACAAAGTCAGCGCGATACTTTGTGGGATCAATCGATTGTTCCTTGAACCAGGCAAAGGCCTCACGAATCGTTTTGCCGCGCATGCGCAGTTTTGGCAGAGCCTCATCGTAAGGAATAAGGCGGAGCATGCATAATTCATCACCTTTGGTTTGCAAAAAGGTGATGAATTTTGCGTTCTTTTCATCAAGTTCTGTGACTGAAAATTGGGTAGGCCTATCAAAAGGCAGGTCGATCAACTCATGCAATGTGCGTAATCGTTCGCGTTTCTGATTGTCTTCTTTGCGAATAGCCGCTGCATCCTTGTGATTGATATCTTGAAGCCATTCAGTGAGTGATTTTTGAGTGGTAAAGAGCGCAGCAAGCTTATCATCAGACATGAGGATTCCTTTTATATTATCTTAGCATGCGAGAGCGTCGTGATTGGGCGACACTGCACTATAAAGAGTGTTTCTTTAGAGATAGCCCATTCCACATCAACTGGATGGGCAAAATAGGTTTCGAGCTTTTGAACCAGAGCGCTGAGGGCGTTAATCTGCTGAGTTGGTAGTTTTTGAGTCGCTCCTGCAGTACCGCAAGGGTGCCAGGTGGTTTGACCAGTGGGTAGTCTGTCTAATCGTTTTACTTGCAAGGAAAGATGCGTCTCCAGGACGTGCAATGACCTTTTGTCTACGAGGTAAGTGTCGGGGGTGATCTCGCCTGACACAATTGCTTCGCCCAGTCCTAAGCCGGCCTCAATTACGAGTTGGTCGGTATTTTTGGTAACTGGATTTTGCGAAAATGCCACGCCACTTACCTCGCTTTGAACCATGGCTTGGATAATCACCGCTACTTTGCCGCGAGTGAGCTGTTTTTGGGCGGCATAAGCGGTGGCTCGGGGAGATTCGATGGACTGCCAGCATTCCTGAATGCGTTGCAGTAATTGTTCGCGGGTGACATTTAGAAAAGTGTCGAGTTGTCCAGCCCAAGCTGCGGTAGGGCCGTCTTCACCAACTGCGCTGGAGCGTACGGCCACAAGTTGTGCGCCAAGTTGGTCGAAGTGCGCCAGGATTGCGGTTTCAAGCAAAGGAGTCATCTGGTGGAAGGCGTGTGAGGTGACGACAAATCCAGGTGGAACAGGAAAGCCAACCCGGAGCATTTTGCCCAGCGCAAGGGCTTTGCCGCCTACCGCTTCTAAAGGGCGGGCAGCCAGAAAGGGAGCGATAAGTGGCGCTGACATATTGGTATCATAGCATTGACATGCGACTTACCTTGTAGTTTCGTGCTACTATGAAAAAATGAGTAGTAGCACAATTACCCTAGGTACGCGTGGTAGCCGACTGGCGCTTGCGCAAACGCAAGTCGTGGCCGATGCCTTGCAGCGCGCCAATCCCAAATTGGCGATTGCAACTACGGTAATTACTACTAAAGGTGATGTAAATCACGAACCCATTCCGGCAACAACCATTGGCAAAGCCTGGTTCACAGCCGAAATTGAAGCTGCGCTACGCAAGAGGACTATCGATTTGGCAGTTCACAGCCTTAAAGATTTACCACCCGAAGGTACTCCAGGGCTAGTGACGTTTTGCGTGCTCGAACGAGCTGATGCGCGTGATGTACTGGTGAGCAAGCATGGTGAAACCCTAGCTGAACTGCCTGCTGGTGCGGTAGTTGGTACAGATAGTAGCCGTCGAAAAGCGGCTTTGCTGCAGGCTCGTCCAGACCTGGAAGTGCGGAGCATTCGGGGTAATGTTGATACGCGACTCCAAAAATTGCAAGACGAAGATTATGACGCGCTCGTGTTGGCTGCGGCTGGCCTTGACCGCTTAGGGCTTTTGGCCCAAGCAACTGAGTTATTAGACCCCGTACACTTTGTGCCAGCCATTGGCCAAGGGGTGTTGGCGGCCCAAATTCGTGAGGATGATCATGAATTGGCAGAACTATTAGGCGCGTTGCAGCATGACGATACAGTTCAGGTAGTTGCGGCCGAGCAAGCCTTTTCGGCAATAGTCGGTGGCGGCTGCACGCAACCCGTGGGGTGTTACGCTGTTTTTAGTGGTTCAACAGTGACTGTGCATGGTTTGGTTGGTTCGCTCGATGCCACGCATGCGGTGATCGATTCGCGTAAGGGTCCAGCCGCCCAGGCTCTGCAACTGGCGAAGTCTCTGGCCACTACGCTCAAAAGCGAGTTGGCTTCATGAGTATGCCAAAAATTCTTCTTACGCGTAATGCTCAAGGCAATGCCGTCTGGGAGCACGAACTACAAGGTAAGCCTGTAGAAGTACATTCATTGGCAACTATTGCGACCAAGATGCGTTTTCTGAATGTTCGCGAGCGCGAAGTGTTACAGAAGTTCCTGAAGTTCGATGGCATTATTTTTACCAGCGCAGCCGCTGTTGGCTACATTGCCGATATGCTCCGGGACAAATACGCCGGCCCACAAACCTTGCCACCTGCCTATGTGGTGGGTGAAAAAACCGCTGAAGCGGCACGTGCCCAAGGATTTACCGTAGTGTTTGTCGCCCTCCAGTCTTCGGCAGTTGATCTGGCTGATACTTTTCCAGAACCGGCAGGCAAACGCTTGCTTTGGCCACATACCACTATTGCCGCAACTCAGTTCAAGGCCCTTCTTGAAGCACGGGGTGCCCATGTTGAGGCAATTGCCCTGTACGAAACGAATATTCTGAGTTATCCCGCCCCGCAGACCACCGCGCTATTGCGCGATCACCAATTGACCCACATTGTCTTTGCGAGTCCATCGGGCGTACGCGGATTTCGTGCTCGTGTCGGTGAGGAAGCCTTTGCAAATGCACTTTCTTTGCCAGCTTTGGCCCTTGGCGCCCGAACCGCCGAGTATCTTGAAAGTATCGGATTCCACGATGTCAGACCAGCGCCCGAGGCCACAATTGAGGCAATTGTAAATGGTATACTTTAGGCATGCACCATCACTATCTTTTCTTTGATCTGCTGCCTGAATTCTACCAACTCCCTGAAGCTGACCGAAGCACTCACAAAAAAGAACTGCAAAAAATCTTTGCCGACCCCACTCTTACTCTCGACACATTTACGACCTTAGGCCTCAAAGCCGGGACGACCTTTATGGTTTGGACCAGGGCAGACACGCCTGAAGCAATGCCGAACTGGTTACGTCGGCTCTTTGGCACGCGTATTGGCACCTATCTGCGCCTTTCGTTCACTTATGCGGGCCTGGCCCGGGAATCAACGTACAGCGGGCGTCGCGGCAATCCAGAGCAGGATATGGAGCAGTTTACGACCAGACTGCCCTACTTTGTGATGTACCCGTTTGTAAAGAGCCATGAATGGCACCAATTGAGTTTTGAAAACCGCAAAGCAATCATGGGGCAGCATGTCAAAATGGGATTATCTTTCCCCGAGATTCGCCAATGTTTGCTGTATTCGTATGGCATTGATGATTATGAATTTATTGTCTCGTACGAAATGGAGTCGTTGCCCAAGTTCCAGGACCTGGTGATGGCCATGCGTAATCTGGTCGGCCGACAGTATACCTTGAGCGATACGCCCATCTATACCTGTATTTACAAACCAGCCAAAGAGTTAGTAGAGTGGTTATGAGCTTTAACAACACCTTCTTACGCGCTGCGCGAGGGGAAGTAACCGATTACACTCCGGTCTGGTTTATGCGCCAAGCTGGCCGTTCATTGCCGGGTTACCGTGAGTTGCGCAAAAAATATGATGTCCTGACCCTTACCCAAACTCCGGATCTTGCCGCTCAGGTAAGTTTGGAGCCTATTAATCTTTTGAAGGTTGATGCAGCGATTCTTTTTGCCGACATCATGCTGCTGCCGATTGCTATGGGCATTGATGTCAAAATTGTTGAGAGTGTGGGTCCGGTGATTGATTCGCCTATCAACACTAAAGCCGATTTGGCAAAGCTGCGGCCTTTTGAGCCACCTAAAGTAGACTTCCTAGCCCAAACGATCAAGCTGCTGCGCAATGACTTGCAGGTGCCTTTGATTGGCTTTGCTGCCGCCCCATTCACTCTGGCGAGTTATCTTATTGAAGGCCAACCAACGCGCAAATGGCTCAAGACCAAGCGGTTTATGTTCGAACAGCCCGAAGCCTGGGAAGCGTTAATGACCACTCTGACCGATGCCACTATTGAGTATCTTAAAGTGCAAGTGGCGGCTGGTGCGCAAGCTATCCAAATCTTTGATAGTTGGGTTGGTTGCTTGGCTGCTGAGGATTATCGCCAAGCGGTGTTGCCGCATACGCAGCGCATTTTTAAAGCTTTGGGCGAGTTGGATATTCCCCGGCTGCATTTTGGTACGGACACTGCGGCTATGTTGACCGACTTTGCCAATGTGGAGGCCGAAGTTATTGGCCTGGACTGGCGGATCGACTTTGCGGCTGCGCGGACGCTGTTGCCACACAAGGTGCTTCAAGGCAATCTCGACCCAGTTGCAGTGGTTGCTGGACCGAAAGTTTTCCAGCCGCGTGTTGACCAGATGTTTGCGGGCATGACAGAACACCGGAATCATATTTTTAACTTAGGTCACGGCGTGATGCCCGAAACTAACGACCAGCACCTTCGAGAATTGGTGGAGTATGTGCATGGCAAATAAGATTGGTGTGGTGTTGATGACCTACGG